>Ga0070732_10000012_pt1 | contig 247195 bp, 211 predicted proteins | sample Coa_R1_5_FD_66449 | JGI IMG/M metagenome (GOLD analysis project Ga0070732, IMG submission 66449) | Surface soil microbial communities from Centralia Pennsylvania, which are recovering from an underground coalmine fire - Coalmine... | ecosystem: Environmental > Terrestrial > Soil >... | reverse complement strand
CTCGCCTCCGCTTCCTCAGCTGGTCCTCTTGTTGCAACTAACAACCCCGTTCGTCCACACAATGGCAGCGAACGGTTGATTGGGACTTTTCCCACTGTCTCACTCGAAGGGGTCACCTCAGATCCCCGGGAACTGAGGTGCACCCCTAAGCTGAGACAGGTTATTTATCTCAGAGCTAAAGGCCAGCTTTGGTTTTCCGATCACCCGATCCCCCGATCACCGGATCACCCGATCTCTCTATGGTCTCCCAATCATCCCAGCTTATCCCAGGGCATCCGATCCGACCGGGGTTCGCCTATGATTCCAAAGGACTTAGCCGGACGCATACAAGATATTGGGATGGTTTACTAATTCATAACGAGCCAATCCACAATATCTTGGGGTCAGTCTCTTTTTCAGTTGTCAAAAAACATCAAAAGCCGCCCTGGGGCGGCCCGCCGTTTTCCGGCTTAGCCTCCGGCTTTCTTGTTTGGCTAAGTGCTAAAGGCCAATGGCTAGTGCAGTTATTTCACCACATCATCGTTATCATGTCAATCACGAAATCGGCCACCCCCACGGCCTGTCCCTCTTTCTGCCGCTTATCGTCCAACTTCGCGAAAGTCTGGCTCCCGCCATTACGACATCGTTGCCTCCGGCCTTCCCCGCAAAATTTGCCAAATTACCAAATTGCCAAATTGCCAAATCAAAAAAAGACCTCCCGCCTTTTGGGGACGGGAGGGTTGAATGGAGGAACAGACTGAGCGAACGAAGCTATACTGCTTTTTCTAAGTTGAACTGCTCGGTTTCTGTCGAGCCGTCCAACGCCGTGGTCGACGATTTCCCGCTGGCAATCACCTGCGTGACCTCGTCGAAATATCCCGTGCCGACAAACCGCTGGTGGCGCACTGCCCCGTAGCCGTTCTCGGCGTTCTCGAACTCCCGCTCCTGCAGCCGTGAATACGCCGTCATGCCTTCCTTGGCGAATGCGCTGGCCAGCTCGAACATGCTGTTGTTGAGCGCGTGGAATCCCGCCAGCGTCACGAACTGGTACTTGTAGCCCATGGCCGCCAGCTCGCGCTGGAACTTGGCGATGCTCACATCGTCCAGCTTGCGCTTCCAGTGGAACGAAGGCGAACAGTTGTAGGCCAGCAGCTTGTTCGGATACTTGGAGCGAATGCCTTCCGCGAAGATCCGCGCTTCTTCCAGGTTCGGCTCTGAAGTCTCACACCACAGCGCGTCCACGTAGGGCGCGTAGATCAGGCCGCGGCTGATGGCCGCCTGGATTCCGCCTTTGTAGCCCAGGAAGCCGTCCGGCGTGCGCTCGCCGGTCAGGAACTCGACGTCGCGAATGTCGCTGTCGGTGGTCAGCAGGCGGGCGCCGTTGGCGTCCGTGCGCGCGATCAGGATGGTCGGCACGCCCAGAACATCGGCCGCCAGGCGCGCTGCCACCAGCTTCTGCACAAACTCCTGCGCCGGGACCAGTACCTTGCCGCCCAGGTGGCCGCACTTCTTGGCCGAAGACAGCTGGTCCTCAAAGTGGACGCCGGCCGCTCCCGCCTCGATCATCGCCTTCATCAGCTCGAAGGCGTTCAGGGCCCCGCCGAACCCCGCTTCGGCGTCGGCCACGATGGGCGCGAACCAGTAGATTCCGTTCTTCCCTTCCGCATGATGGATCTGGTCGGCGCGTAGGAACTGATTGTTGATGGCTTTCACCACTGCCGGCACGCTGTTCGCCGGATACAGGCTCTGGTCCGGATACATCTGTCCCGCCAGGTTGGCGTCGCCCGCCACCTGCCATCCGCTCAGGTAAATGCTCTTGATCCCCGCCTGCACTTGCTGAATGGCCTGGTTGCCGGTCAGCGCTCCCAGACCGGAAACGAACTCTTCTTCCTGGAACAGCTTCCACAACCGCTCGGCGCCGATCCGCGCCAGTGAGTACTCAATGTGGATGGTCCCGCGCAGCCGCAGCACGTCTTCCGCCGTGTACGGCCGGGTGATGCCCTGCCAGCGAGGGTCGTTATTCCAGTTGGTTGCCATTTGAATTGCGTTCATCTGCACGATTTCTGTTCCTCCTCAGAAATTGGAGCAGTTGCCTGCTCTTTGCCACCGCGAGACGATTAGATGCCAGGTTGCAGGGAGGAGCAAGCCAGCTCGTCCGATTCGGACGAGTTGGACGGAATGGCAAGGAAGCCGGGATCGACAAAAGTTTGGAAGGAGCGGTACCCAGAAAGTTTTCTTCGTGGGTTCGTAACTCTGGACTCGCTGAACCGTATGTTAAACGTGGTCGCTCTAGGAGGTCTTGCCTTGTCAACCGCCGCGATTTCATCTCCGGGGCCCAGACGTGAAGTTCCGGTGGCCGCATGGCACACCATTGTGGTGCTTGTTGTATTGTTTGCGGCCTCTGCAATCAGCGCGCGTCAACATGGACTGGAGAGGGTCGACTTTCCCGGCATGAGCCCACGAACGGCCAGTTATGTGACCGTCATCGGCGAGGAGTGGCTTCTGGTCCTGTTCGTATGGCTTGGCCTGCGCCGGCGAGGTGTGTCAGTGCTTCATTTGATCTCCGCAGGACGGAACAAAGGAACAGAAGTCTTGGAGGACTGGGCCTTCTCTTTGGCCTTTTTGTTCGGCTGGTTGATTTTCGCCGCGGTCATATCCTTGCTGCTGAAGCTGACCTTATCGGACTCTGCGCGATCCCTCTTTCCCAGAACCGCAACTGAAGCCGCGGCCTTTCTGCTTCTTTCCTTGACTGCCGGTTTTTGTGAAGAGTTGATCTTTCGCGGTTATTTGCAGCGCCAGTTCACGGGGTGGACCGGCAGCGCAGCCGCCGGGCTGTTGCTGCAGGGACTCGCTTTTGGGTTGGCCCACGGCTATCAGGGTTTCAGATTCATGCTCATCATTACCCTGGAAGGTTGCTTTTTGGGTCTGATGGCGCGCTGGCGCCGATCGCTCCGCAGCGTGATGTTTGCGCACGCAATGCAGGATTCCCTGGGCGGTCTCCTGGCATACGCGTTGCGGATGTACTAATCAATCCACAAAAAGAAAGCGCAGCCAGGATTGGCTGCGCTCAAAATAAGGCCTTGATCGGTGGCTGCCTAGTTGTTCGCCGCCACCGTATTGGTGACCGTGCAGTTGGACACGCACTTCACCGCGAACACTTCGATCTCCGCCTTCTTGTGGTGCGGAACCTGCTGCCCGGCTTCGGGGACCACCACTACCGACTGCGGTCCGTCGGCCACGTTGAAGGTGCATTCAAAGGTCAGCGACTGCACCCCGCGCTGCTGGCATGAGTTGCGCTCCAGCGCCGCCTCCAGCGCATCCGGGCTGGAGTGCAGCTGGTTAGCCACCTGCGCCGGCAGGATGGCCACCGCCATCGGCACCGGCGACTTGATCTTCACGCTCACCTTCTCGCCGTCGCGTTCCGGCTGCAATCCGCCATACACCTTGGCGAAGTTGGTCAGGTCGTACTTTTCCCGGAATTGCTCGATCCACTGGAACTGCGGAGGATTGCAGTTGGCGATGCACGTCCAGCGGTAGTATTGGATGTGAATGTCGTTGGGGGCCACAAAGTGCCGCGTTGACGGTCCCTGGCCCGCGAGCACCGAGCTCAGCCCGGCGCCCACCGCGCGTTCGATTTTGTTGTCCGGATCCAGCACCGCGCCCAGGCCGGCAAAAACCGTACGCTCGCTGCTGAACCGCTCATCGTGGACGATCAGCACCATGGGCTCGGGGGGAAGCTGGCAGGTATAAGTCGCTTTGACCACGTGCTCCTGGCCGCACATATAGTTGAGGCCCGGGACCAGATCAGGGCGCTGCATCGCCTGGTTCCACTCCGCTTCCCGCACCATGGACACCGTCACCGGCAGGCCGGCGTCCACATCAATATGTATGATCCCGCCACCGGGCCCCGGATGGTACACCCGCCCCGCGTGATAATTTGACGGATCCATGCGCACCGACTCATCGTTCGCCGGCTGCCACTGGAACAGCTTTTCCTGGCCGGCGGCCGCGGTCGCCAGCAAAAGGCCCAAAAAGGCCACAACAACAGAATTGGTTTTCATACGAAGTCCCCCCAGGATTCGCTTATTACAACCCGGAACGATCGGGGGGGACAGTTATCGGTCGTCCAGCGACTTCCGCGCGCAAGCCGGCGCAGCGACTCGCCTGCCGCAGGCCTTCCTTGTCCCCGCCTCGTACTCCCGCTATGATTCGGCCGTGGTCGCCGCTGTGCCTGATGCCGGTTCCGCCGCTGTCCCCGACTCCCTTCTGCGGGAGTTGAGAAGCAACCTGGCTGCGCGCCATGTCAGCAACGGCTTCGCGCTCCTCGACGAGAACCGCAAAGCGCTGTTCACTCTCGACCCCGCGCAGCCCGGCGCCGCCGCTCTGGTCGGTGCTGTGGCGCAATGGGTGGACATCGGCTATGGCGAGCCGGAACTGGTAGCCCGCCTCCTCGAGCGCTTTCCCCAGGAAACCCGCCGTCGCCTGCCCGTCGGCGAATATCTGCAGTTGCGCATGGCCGAAGGCCTGCTCGCTCTGCTCGGCGACCACCCCGACGAGGCCCTTCGCCACTTCGACCTGGTCATCAGCCTGCAGGAAGCCATCGAAGACAAGGAAGTCGTGGCCATCGCCCACTTCTGGAACGCGCGCTGCCATCGCAAGAAAGGCGAGTATGACGAGGCCCTGAAGCGCAGCGCCGTGGGCCGCGAACTGGCCGAATCCCTGGGCTACGAAAAGATGGCTGCCGTCATGCGCGTGCTCGAGAGCTGGATGCACTTCCAGAAGGGCCAGCGCCGCGAGGCCGCCCGCATCCTCGACCAGGCCGAAGCTGTCCTTCGCCATACCGACGACGACATCACCCTCGGCAACATCTACTCCGCGCACGGCCGCATGGTCCGCCGCCAGGGCGACTATCCTTCGGCGCTCAAGTATTTCAGCCGCGCCATCGAGCATTTCCGCAAGCGCAACCCCCAGCACCGCAACCTGGCCCGCTCCCTGGCCAACATCGCCTACGTCCAGCGCCTGGTCGCACTACAGATCAGCCGCCAGATTGACGTGGAGGCGGAACGTCGCCGCAAGAGCCAGGGCAAAAATGCCGGCAAAGTCGACGACAAGCCCCGATCGCGGGAGAAGAGTGCCGCCGCCCGTTATCGCGATGAGTACGAGCGCCACCGCGAGGAAGCCTTCGCCAACCTCGAGCAGGCGGAGAAGATTTACACCCACCACCATCATCATCACGGGATCGGCAGCGTGCTCGAGAACCGCGGCCTGCTCTACTTCGACAGCGGCGATCTGGAAAACGCCGGGGCCCAGGCTGCCCAGGCCTATGATCTCGGCCGCGAAGAAAACGACTCCATCCTGATGGCCCGCGCCCGCCTGCTCCAGTGCCAGGTGGCCAACGCGCGGCTTGACGAGGAGATTGAAGGCTGGGAGCACGCCCATGCCGCCCGCGACCTGGCCCGCGAAGCCGTCGAGGCCGCCAAGCATACCCAGAACCTGCACCTGCTGGCCCGCGCCTACATCTGGCGCGGCCTCACCGCCTGCTATCCCGTCGTCAACGATAGCGACGACGCCCGGCATTGCTGCGACCGGGCCTCCGGCTTTCTGCGCAGCGGCGATTCCGACGAGCTATGGGAAGAGCTCCAGCTACTCAAACACAAGATCGCCCCGCGCGGCGCCGTCGATCCCCAGCTCCGCGCCTGGTCGCAGGGCATCACCGGCGACAAGACCTTTCAGGAGCTGGCCGAGGATTTCGCGGAAATTGTGATCCCTCGCGTCTGGGAAAAAGAAGACAAGAAAGTGCAGCGTGTCGCCCAGCGCCTGAAGATCTCGCCCAAGAAAGTCCGCCGCATTCTGGCGCGTGCCGGCAAACGCAGAAAATGAGCGCTGCTCGCCACCGGGCACAGGGATGAACCGGGATCCACCCTAATCAGTGCATCAGTGTGATCAGTGTCATCAGTGGTAAGTCTTTTTGTCAGTGAGCGCTATTTTTTCTCCGGCTCGATGCGGATCTCCGACAGGATTTTGTCATCCGCCGGCAACTCCGCCTGTCCCGCGGGAAGCTTGTTGAAGCTCAGAATGAATGCCACAACGTCGGTGCTCTGCCGCGCGTCCAGCCGTCCCGGATCATCCTGCGGCATGGTGCGCACGATCTTCTTATATAGGTCGCCCACCGTGCGCCCGTTCCAGGTATCGTGAAAACGCCCGCCGCTGAGCGCGGGAATGTCTTCCTCGGATTTACCGGAGAGCTGGTCCCCGTGGCACGAAGAACAATCCTCGTGATAGATGGCCTCGCCGCGCTGCCCTTGCTTTTCCGTGTAGACCCCGTCCCACACCGAGCGCGGCGCGGGCGGCGGCTGGGCGCCGGGACTTTGCCCGGGCAGCGCCACCCACACCAGGAAAACTGCGCTCGCTGCCAGACCGAAGCCTGCTTTATTTCGCCGCTTCAGTTCTTGTCCCCCGGATGGTAGGTCTTCTCTGCGTGCGCCTTGATGTCCGCCAGGCTGAAGTAGGCCGGCTTGAACTCCTGCTTCGCGTACAGCTCTGACTGGTCGAAGTAGTGCGGCGAATTCGGGTTGGAATTCTCGCCAAACACCAGGATGGAACGCGCCTTCACCTCCGGCCCAAACTCCACCACGCTGAGAAAAGAATGCCCCGCCACGCCATAGCGCCGCTTCTGGTCTTTCTCCGGACGCGCGTAGAAGTTGAAGACAATGCCCACGTCGCCGGGCGCTCCCGCCACCGGCAGGCTCTTCACGTCGTCGCGGAACGGTTCCTCGCCGCCCGATTGCCGCCGCTCCAGCCGGTTCAGATCGCCCCAGGCGACGCGCCACGTGCCGAACGAGCTCGTGAGGTCGTCCATCACCTGCTCCAGCGACTGCACCGGGTCCTGCTTGCCTTTGGAATGCACCACCGCGGTGCCGTACTGCTTCTCGTGCCACAACACGAAGAGCGTCATGGGGACGGAGTTGGTGCGGCTTACGTGGTCCCAGTTCGCCAGCTCGGCGTAGAGCTCGGCGGCCTTGGTGCTCGGCGCCTTCTCCCACGCCTTGGCCAGTTCGGCCAGCTCCGGCTCGGCCTGGATCACGTAGGTGTCAAAGCCTTCTCTCGCCCAGTCGTCAAAGGTGAACTTATCTTTGTTCCACAGGATGCGGCGGGAGATCCGCGCCCGCGCCGTGTCGCCTTCGCCCACCATGTACTTGGGAAACTTTGCCGGATCGGGATTGTCGAACAACGTGGTCAGGAACGGCGTGGAGTTGCAGTTCTGCACGAATCCCGATTTCGGATTGGTGACCTGCGGCAGCTCGCTGAACGCGTGGTAGCCCTGCCACTCGGTTTCGCTGGTGCTGCCGTCCACCGGCTTCGACCAGTCAAATTTCTCCGCCCGCTTCGGCACCGCCCCGTTGTAGACATAAAAGATGTTGCCGTCGCGATCGGCATAGACCGCGTTGAACATCGGCACCGCCGTCGCCGCCATGGCCTTCTTGAATTCCTCCAGGTTGCGGGCGCGGGTCATGTTGTACCACTCGTCCAGCTGCCCGCCCTCCTCAAAGCGCGCCATCTTCACCGAGAGCCACTTGTCGCCCCGCCTGGCCACAATTGGGCCATGGTGCGTCTTGCGGAACGTGAATTTGCGCTCCGTCATTCCCGCATCCGTCTTGACCTTGACCGTGTCCGTCCACTCCGTCGCGCGTCGATAGCTGCCGTCGTATTTATAGGCCAGCGGATCGCCCGGCTTGTCGAAGGTTTCTTCCCACACGTCGACGATATCCGGCGCGTTCACAGTGTGGCTCCAGCCCAGAAACTCGTTGTGCCCGATGGTCGGCAGCGCGGAGCCGAAGAACGATGCGCCCGACATGTCCCAGCCTTCGTCGCTGTGCACGTGGCCTTCATACCACTGGCCCGTCCCGAAGAATGGCTGGTGGGGATTGATGAACAGCATGGCGTGCGCCGTGGCGCTCTTGGCCGGCGTAATGGCCCACATGTTCGAGCCTTGTGTCTCCGCGGCCGTCTTCCAGTCTTCCGCCAGCTCCGGCCTGGGCTCGCGGTGCCGCGTGGCCCCCGGCCGCGCAGTCTGCGGCTCGGTCACGCTCTTGATCTCGTCGCGCCTTACTCCGCTGCGCCCGTAGATGAACTGGAAATACAGCGCGTAGCGATTGAAGGCCAGCCCGTACCACGGCTCAAAGTGCGTCAACAGCCGCGGCTTCACGTTGGGATGAGTCGCCAGGTAGTAGTTCAGCCCCTCCACCCCTCCCGCCAGCATGGCCTTGCTGTGCGCCGGCATCTGCTCATACTCCGCCTGCGCCAGCCTGGGAATTTCCAGCGCCCGCACCAGCTCGTCGTCATCCAGAGTCTTGGCCCCGTAGACTTCAGAGGCGCGCCCTAGCGAGCGAATGTAGCTGTCCTCGATCTGCCAGAAGTTGTCTTCCGCCTGGGCATACATGAAGCCGAAGGCGCAGGCCGCGTCCGTTGGCCCGTAGATATGGGGGACGCCATAGTTGTCGCGGTAGATGGTGATGGATTTGGCGATCTGTGCCGGATCGGCGGCATTGGCCGAAATCGACACCAGACAAAGAACGGCAAGGACAAACAGAATCTGGGGGCGTTTCATCGGGCGGCAATTCTAGCAAAGTTCCGACCGTTTTGGACCCGTTACCCGCAATTCTTCGCCCTTTTGCTTAACGCCGCGGATGCCGCCGCAGCTCCTGCTCGAATTGCTGGGTGGGAATCTTGCCCAGGGTGTCGTTGAGCACCGCCGCCAGCCTCAGGCCGGCCAGCGCCAGCCGCTCATCCACCAGCCCGATATTGGCCTGGAAGTAGGCTTCGTCCACGCTGGCGCCGTTCTCCAGCCACAGCCGCCTGGTATCGCGAAAAGACTCGTTGGCCCACTCTTCCGGACTGGCCACCGGCCGCTGCTCCCAGTGATTGGCGGCGATCAGCTGGTTCAGGCGCTTGGTATAGTCTTCTTCGGAAAGCCCGGTGTGCTCGATCAGGCTCGAGTCCCACACCGCATGCAGGTTGCAGGGATAGTTGCCGCACTGGTCGGCGCCAAAGACCTGGACCTTTATGTCATTGCCGCCTCGGGCATCCTCAATGGCGTGCAGCGGCTGGTGGATATCCCCGATGAAGTGCACCACAAACATGAGCGCGATCAGGCGGTCGAGTTCCGTGGCGTTGCCGTCTTCCAGCGTGCGCCGGAACATCCCAATGCGGTCCACCACGCAATTCTGATGGTCGGTCTGCGCCGTCGGTTCCTTGTCCTGCGGCCGATAGCAGTCGCGCGGCTCGGAGAACCCTGCGGCTTTGCCGGGGATGTCCACAAAGTGCCAGCCATAGGTTTCCGGCTGCACGTCGCGAATGGCATCCGGCCAGGTGGCGATCGAGGCCAGGCTGTTGTTGCCCAGAAGCAGGTGGAGGTTCTTGCGCGCCACCGGGTTGAGCCGCGACTCCGCGATGTCGGCCACCACTGCATGCCCTTTTGGTCCCCAGGCAAAGAACTGGACGTGCATCGTCAGCAGAAAGCACAAAACTGCCAGGATTCTTCTCATGAAATATGTTTGTTAGCTTACCAACAAAAGCGCGGCAGCCGAAGCTGCCGCGCTGGTTGATTTCTTGCCGCTTAGAACTGGATGCGTGCACCCAATTGGATCTGGCGCGGCGTGTAGAGGAAGTTGCTGTTGTTCGTTCCCGTGACACTCCCGAACGTCGGTGCGAAGTTGAGACAAGGCTGGGCGCCTGTGCAGGTCGCCGTACCCGCCTTCTGGATGCTGTACCCGGTAGTCGCCACTGTCATCACATTCTGTTTGTTGGGAATGTTGAAGAAGTCGGTCGATAACTCCAGCTTGGCCCGCTCCTGCAGTTTGAAGGACTTTGCCACTCGCCCATCGAACTCGAAGACACGGGGCATGCGGAAAGAATTGTTGCCAAAGATATCGATCCGGTTGGTTCCTCCTGAACCGTTGATTCCGCTGACCGCTCCTCCGGGGGCGTTGCCGCTTACCAGCAAGGTGTAGGGCAGGCCGTTCTGGAACTGGACGATTGGCGCCAGCTCCCAGTCGTTCATCAGCCAGCGCGCCCAGCCTGTCGCCTTCCATGGCGAAGTCATCACCGCGTTGGCTACGAAACGATTGGGGATGTCGTAAATGGAGTTGCCCTTTTCCGGCGCGATGCTATTGGGGAAAAGAAGGCTGTTTGTATTTGTGAACGTGCTTTGGTTTTGCCCGAAATCAATCGCATGCGAGTAGGTGTAGCTGGCCTGGAACTGAATATTGCGGTTCATCCTGTGGTTGGCCTGCACCACCAGCGCGTGGTAGCTGCTGTTGATGCCGCTGAAGATGTCCGTAATGGCTCCGAAAGCTGCGTTTGGCCGCGCTCCCCGGAACAGGGTCGTGGTATACGTCCCTGCTGTCCCCAGTGGACCTCCGCCGTTAACCTGGTAGGTGATCGTGCCCGGAATCGCGCTGGCAGCGCTGCACGCCGCCGACGGTCCAAACCCTGCCAGGCCCGGACCGATGCAGATATTTGTATCCACGAAGCCGGGCAGTTCACGGCCCAGGCTGCCCAGATAGCTTACGGAAAGCACCGTGCCCCATCCCAGGTCGTGTTCCAGAGTCAAATCCATCTGGTGAATCTGGGGGTTCTGGAACCTTGGATCAAAGAATAGCGAGCTCGGCTTGGCTCCTGCACAAGCCGGAAGCGCAGTAAGGATTACCGGAAAAGCCGGCGCGCACGGCGCTGTCGTTGGGTTCGAAGTGGACAGCGAGAAGAATGACTGTCCGCCCGCCGCACCCGTTCCGGTTAGAGCGCTGAAGACGGTGGAATTGATAATCCGGCCGTAGTAGATGCCGTACCCCCCGCGCAGCACTGTCTTGCCGTTCCCGAATACGTCGAATGCAAAGCCAACCCGCGGGCCCAGATTGTTCCGGTCATTCGGCTTGAAATTCGTCTGCGGCACCAAAGAGTTGGGAAGGATTGGGTTCGGCAGTTGCTGGAACTCCCAGCGCAGTCCGAGTGAAAGGCTGAGCCGCGGCCGTATCTTCCAGTCATCCTGGGCGAACACCGCATAGTCGTTGGTTCTGAATTCGAATCCCAGCGGTCCGATCGCCTGGCTGAACGAGCCGTAGCAAGGCACGTTAATGTTATGCGGCGGAGCCGGCGTCGTCACCAGGAGGGTGCAGGTATCGGCCTTGTTGAGGTCGGAGAAATAGTCCAGCAGGGGATTGTTCTGGTCCAGGTTGTAGCTGAAGCTGCCGAACTGCGACGAAAGGTTCTGAGAATTGTCGTCGATGTGGCTGACGTCAATTCCGAACTTGATGGTGTGCTTGCCGCGCGACCAGGTAACCGTGTCGGCAAGCTGGCCGCGGCTCTCATCCGGGAACGCCGGCCGCTGCAGGAATGTCGGTACGCCGAACGTGAAACCGTTGGTGATCGAGACCGAAGGCGGCAGTCCCAGCGGATTCGTAAAGGGCACTCCAGGGACGGAAGAGTTGACAAGATTATTGAGTTCGTACGGAGTCGGAGGCTGGGTGAATTCGAACTCGAAATCACGCCCGTACTGGAACCGGACTTCGTTCGTCAGGTTGGTAGTGATGGAAGAATCCAGCTTGGCTACTCCCCAGGTGTCCTTCACGAAATCGTTGCCAAAGCTGGCCATCCCGCGCGTGACCGCGGCCTGCGTCTGAATGCCCGCCGGCGACTTCCAGCGCATGCGGTTGAAAGAAAACGACGCGTGGTTCGCGTTGTTGATCTGCCAGTCGATCTTGGGATACAGGATATTCTGGTCGCCCTCGCGCGGCACTGTGCCCAGCATCGTGCCCAGCGCAGCGAGGTCGTTCTGGTAGATCGTTGAAGCCTGCGCCGTCGTTACTCCCGGCCCCAGGCGGCTGGCCAGCGTGCTGATGACGCCGGCACTTGGCGTTGAAAAGAATCCGTTCGGCCCGCCCGGAGTCTGGGTAACGGCAACGCCCGGAAAGTTGTGGTGATACCAGTCGTACGCCACAAACCAGAACAACTTGTCCTTGATCAGCGGTCCGCCTACGCCGAAACCGGCAATCTTGCGCCAATCCGTAGGCTTGAAGGACTGGGGTGTGAACACTCCCGGGGAGGTTTGCACCGCGATCTGAGTAAACTCGTTGAAAGCGCCGAAGTCGTTGTCGCGATCCATGAAGTAGCCTTCACCGTGAATCGCGTTGGTGCCGCTCTTGGTCACGGTATTGACCACGCCGCCCGCCGACCGTCCGTATTCAGCGGAGTAGTTTGAGGTATTGACCTGAAACTCCTGCACCGCCTCTTTCGGCGTCGAGTATCCGATCCTCGTCCGCCCGCGCTCTTCGGAGAAGAACGCCTGGTTGTTGTCCGCTCCGTCTACCGTGTTGTTGTTCAGCAGCGTGCTGATCCCGCGGAAACTGAGCAGGCCGAAGGCGTTGGAGTCGCTGACCACGCCCGGCGTCAGCAATGCGAAGTTCGACCAGCGCCCGCCGTTGATGGGCAGGTTCGAGATTGCGGTCTGATCGATGGTCGGGGCAAAGTCGGGTGAGACGTAGTTGATTTGTGGCGCTACGCCCGTTACTTCCACCACTTCCTGCGTTCCCGCCACGCCCAGATGCGGCGATACCTCGGTGAGGCTGCCCACGCTTACGATTACCTTCTCGGCCTTGTACTGGGACAACCCCGGCGAGCTTACGGTCACCGTGTACAGGCCCGGCTGCAACTGGCTCACCCGGAAGTAGCCTGAGGGGTCTGACGTGGTCGTCTGTTCGGCATTCGTTCCGTTGTTGTGCACAGTGATGGTGGCCTTCGGAACCACGGCTCCGGTAGCGTCAAATATGGTCCCACCGATGCCGCCTTCGGTGGTGGACTGGGCCGTGAGCAGCGCGCTGGCGAAGCACACGCTCAGGGCAAACATGAAGGTCCGGCGCAGGAATTTGGCGAAGAATGGCTTCAACATTTCGGATCTCCTAGGAGCAGCTCTCACAGATGGGCTGGGAAATTGCGCATAATCATAATTGCTGTTTAGCAAATTGCAACTGGGATTCTGGCTTACGTGGAAACTAAATTCGCCCGATCCTAGCAAACGATCCTTGCCGCGAAGTGAAGATGTGATGAATTGTCGTGGATAGCACAAATTGCGGTGCAGCTTCGGCCTGCAAAATGCGAAAGGTTGGTATCGAAATTCGATTGCTGCTTCCAAAAACTGTAGAGAAGCAGCCAGGAACCGCCTCCCACCAATAATTGATTCCTCCTATAGACCGGCCCGACTTTGTCCGTCACGAATAGACTAGTCACGAAGACTAGAAGTTACGCGGCGCTTCCTGTTTGGCCTGGGGAATTCGTTGCCGCCACGGGATAGCACTCCTGACAATGCCGGTTCTTGCACACAAACGCGGCCGAGATGGAGTGTTTGAAGACGAGTTGTTCCAGCGTGCTGGTCTCGAGGATGACTGAGTACTTGTCGAAACAGCGCACCTTTCCGGAGAGCTTAACGCCGTTCAGCAGATGCACCGTAATATGCGACCGGGCCTGAAGTGCAGCATGGAAGAATGATTCCTGCAGATTTCCGATGGACATGTGTAAGCGACCGTCGTCGCGCCCGGAACTCCCCACAGCCACCGGACACGGCCCTTGAGAATGGCCTCAAAATAGTGCTGGCGGTTTCAGGTGTCAAATATATAATTGGACTTCCCTGGATAGTTTTTAACTATGGAAGTTCATCAGCTCCGCTATTTTTGCGCAGTCGCCGAGACCGGTAGTTTTACGCGCGCGGCGGAACGCGAACAAGTCGCCCAGCCCTCCCTGTCGCAGCAGATCATGAAGCTGGAGGAAGAACTGGGCGTCCGCCTCTTCGATCGCCTGGGGCGCTCCGTGCGCCTGACCGATCCCGGGCAGACTTTTCTTCCCCGGGCGCGCACCATTCTCTCCGAACTCAAAGCGGCGAAAGAGGAAGTCGCGGAACGCCAGTCGATGGTCTCGGGGCCAATCACTCTGGGTGTAATCCCCACCATCGCGCCGTATTTCCTGCCCTCGCGGATTGCCGTCTTCTGGCGCAAATATCCTCAGGTCGCCATCAGCGTGGTGGAAGACGTAACCGTGCACCTGCTCGACCGCCTTCGTGGAGGCCTGGTCGATCTGGCGATCCTCGCTCTCCCCGCGCGCGGACACGACCTGGATTGCTATCCTCTTCTCACCGAGCGGCTTTACGCGATTCTGCCTAAGGCTCATCCCCTGGCGCGCCGCCGCAGCGTCTCCATGAAGGAGCTGCGCGAAGAACCCTTCCTCCTGCTGCGCGACGACCACTGTTTCCGTGAAACCGCCATCGAGGTCTGCAAGCGCGCGCGCATCTCGCCCCAGGTTGTCTTCGAGAGCGGTCAGTTCTCCAGCATTCTGGGCATGGTGGCCGCCGGGCTCGGCATCTCTGTAGTCCCCGAAATGGCGCTCGAGCGCCGCCACGATTGCACTTTTGTTCTGGTCGATGACGAGCGCGCCTCGCGCACCATCGGCGTGGCCGCCGTGAAAGGACATTTCCTGGGACGCGCGCCTCAGGCTTTCCTCGCCTTCCTGCGCTCGCAGGCCCAGGCCCGCGGCAGCGTCGCCTGACCCAACCGTCCGCTCCGTTTGACTGGTTTATTTTCTGCCCGCTGCCTCTGCGCTTCGCGTGGGATCCGCCCCTTGCCAGGTGACGTCCGCGGTTGGACCATAACTGGAAGGAACTCTTCTGCCCAGGAGCCGCAGGCAGACGCTCAGTTGCGTGCGATGGTGTGCGGTGTGCAGCACGCGCCGCCAGAAGACCCAGATGCGCTGCCGGTGAACATCGAAGAACGGAACCACCTCCAGCCACCAGGCCTGATCGCGCCCGGCCATCCGCTCCAGCCGCGGTTTGCACAGCTCTTCATTCCGCCGCCATAACGCCTCGGGAGTTAACGCCTGCGGCAGCACCGCAGAGGCTTCCGGTTCGCCCGGCAAGCCGATGAATTCGGCGAAGAAGCGCCGCTCGGAAAGCAGTTGATGCTTCATGATGTCCAGCACCGTGCTCGACCGTTCGGCAGCGCGAAATCCCATATCTTCGCTGTGAAATTCGCGCCACACGCTGACCACCTTGCTGGTCTCGCTGGCGTAGGTGTCAAGCAGGTGCTGGAATACCGGATTCGCGGCCCGCGGCACCGCCGTCTCCGGAATCGCGATGTACTCGTACTGCATCGGCATGAGAACCAATTCCTCGGCCGTTTCCTGCCGCGCCGGCTTACGCGGCCGCGCGGCGCGCGCTGCTCGCGCCGGCTGCCGGCTTCACCATCGCTGCTACCACCAGGCCTGCGCATACAAAGCCCATGGCGATGCTGCAGATTGTCGCCAGCGTGTAACTGGTCGGAAATCCATAGAACGTCCAATAAGAAACGTTGGTGCTGATCGCCGCCAGCACCCCGGCCGCGGTCGCAAAGCGCCAGCGTGCGGCAAAGCTGGTCAGGCTGGTTTGCGCCAGCAGGAAGACAACCAGCAATACCTGGACAATATTCGTCGCCAGCTCCTTGCCCAGCTGACCCATGTCCAGAGCCATTGGCTTCGCGGGATGATAGATGAGAATTCCCTGCGGGCCGACATAATGCTGCTCAGCCTTTTTCTGCATCGCTGCCATGCGGTCGGCGTGTGTTGGGTTCGGCACTCCCGTTCCGGGGAAGAAATAAAGGCCGTCGTTGGGAATGCTGGCCTTCATGGCGCCCAGAACCGCTTGTTCGTTCGGGATCTCCTGAAACCCGGTTTCTCCCAGCCCAGTGGCCATGTGCGCAATGCTGGACCACGCGAAAAAGGCCAGCCCTCCCAGAATTCCTGCCAGCAGTTTTCTGCCCATATTTTTGTCCTTCCCTCCAGTTCGCGCACTATGCTGCTACTTCAACCGGGGATAGTCAACGCTGATTTCCGGATTCTGCCTTAGGGTTTTCAGCCGATCTGCCTAAATTTTGGGAACCGAGGCTCTGGATTCGGTAATCTACTGAAGAGAATCGGGGATCGTGTGGCGGAACAGGCAGTAGACAAGAAAGACGCGAAGACGGCCAAAAAGAAAACCTCCATCGAGCAGTTCAAGTCCGCGCTGCCGATGATCATGGAGTTGGTGCGCCCGCGCCGCAGGCTCATTGCTTTCAGTTTCGTCCTGCTTTTGATCGGCCGCGTCTGTGGCCTGGTGCTGCCCCTTTCTACAAAATTTCTGATCGACAATGTGATCAACCAGCGTCACCCCGATCTCTTGAAAGTCATCGTGGGTGCCGTGCTGGCGGCTACCCTCATTCAGGGGCTTACTTCTTTCTCCCTTACGCAGTTGCTTTCCAAGGAGGGCCAGAGGGCCATCACCGAACTGCGCCGGCGCGTGCAAACCCACGTCGGGCTCCTGCCCTTGAACTACTATGACGCCACCAAGACCGGCGCGCTGGTTTCGCGCATCATGACGGACGTGGAGGGCGTACGCAATCTCATCGGCACTGGGCTGGTCGAGTTCTGCGGAGGCATCCTCACAGCGGTGCTCGCCCTCTTCTTCCTGCTGAAGATCAATTCCTGGATGACCGGGATCGCCCTCGGCTTTCTGCTGCTTCTGGTAGTTGCATTCAGCCGCGCTTTCAAAACCATACGGCCGATTTTCCGCGAGCGCGCCAAGATCAATGCCGAAGTCACCGGGCGCCTCACCGAATCCCTGGGCGGGGTGCGCGTCGTGAAGGGCTATCACGCCGAGGAACGCGAAGCCGGCGTTTTTGCCGCTGGGGCCCAGCGCCTGCTGCAGAACGTTCTCAAGACCTTAACTGCTACGTCTCTCATGAGCCTCTCCTCCGTGGTTATGCTGGGACTGGTAAGCGCCATCATCATGTTCATCGGCGCGCGTCAGATCTTTGCCGGACACATGACCGTCGGGGGACTCTTCAGCTACACCATGCTCATGGGCTTCCTGGTCGCCCCCGTGGCCCAGGTCGCCGCCATCGGCACGCAGATCACCGAGGCGCTTGCAGGACTCGACCGTACCCGCGAAGTGCTCGAAGAAAGCCGCGAAGACAAAGATCCCCAGCGCACCATCGTCCTTCCCGCAATCAAAGGCGAGATCGTATTCGACCACGTAAATTTCTCTTACGAGCCGGGCAAGCCGGTTCTGGACGACGTAAGCTTCGCATCCCAGCCTGGAACCGTCACCGCGCTGGTGGGGTCCTCAGGCTCGGGAAAATCCACCATGATCGGCCTGGTAGCTGCCTTCTACAAGCCCACTAGCGGGCGGGTTCTGGTCGACGGCGTCGATCTCAGCAAGGTGCGGCTTGATTCCTACCGCACCGCTTTGGGCGTGGTGCTGCAGGATTCTTTTCTCTTCGACGGCAGCATTCGCGAAAACATCGCCTTCTCTCATCCCGCCGCAACCGAAGAAGAGATCATGCAGGCCTGCCGTATCGCCCACGTGGATGAATTCGCCGAGCGCTTTGCCGACAAGTACGACACCGTAATTGGTGAGCGCGGCGTGAAACTCTCTGGCGGACAGAAGCAGCGGGTCTCCATCGCCCGCGCCGTGCTGGCCAACCCGCGCATCCTGATTCTCGATGAGGCTACTTCCAGCCTGGATTCGGAATCGGAAGCCTACATCCAGCAGGGTCTGCGTTACCTGATGGAAGGCCGCACCACCTTCGTGATCGCTCACCGCTTATCTACCATCCGCCAGGCCGACCAGATATTGGTGGTGGAAGCCGGCAAGATCGTGGAGCGCGGCAAGCACCAGGATCTCCTGGCGCTCAACGGCCGCTACCACGACCTCTATACGCGCCAGCACGGCCTTGAAGAGAATCTGTTTCTCGCTCCCGGCGAAGGCGACAAGGTGGAAGAGCAGAACGGCTCCGGGGCAGCCGGCGCCGGCGCGCCTGACGCCATCAGCATCATCCGCGGACGAGGGCTCTAACAGAATCGGTCGACAGGACAGGTTTTTTCATCGCGAAAGGCCTTCGCGGACCATCTTCGGCCAAGTCCCGCCCCCAGAAAAATTCTGCGCTGCGATAAAGCCTCCCTGCCACCTGTCATCTTGAGCGAGCCCGACGGGAGCCAAGCGACTGAGGACGAGTCGAAAGACCCCGAAAATGCTTCAGTCGTTTCATGCAGATTCAGTGAGTTTTCACGAGACCTTCTCCGCTGCTATTTGTCGCATACCGCGGCATTGAGTTACTTGTCTTGCCTAGCAGCAAGCAAACAGCGGCCAACAGCTACGTCGCAACATTACTTCGCAACATTCTTGTAAACGACTCCGCCTTTCATCACGAACACCACGCGGCGCACCGCGGTGATGTCGCTGACCGGATCGCCGTCCAGGGCAATGATGTCGGCCTGCATTCCTGGCGCAATGGCGCCGATCTGGTCCGGCTTGCGCAGTGATTCCGCGGCGCGCGACTGTGCCGCCACCATGGCGTCCATCGGCTTCTGCCCTGCCCGCACGCGATCGATGAACTCCTCGGCGTTGCGCCCGTGAGCGCCGGCCACGGCATCGGTCCCGAAAACAATCTTCAATCCCCGGGTCGCCAGCGCATGCTTGAACATCTCTGCGATCACCGGCAGGACCTCCTGCATCTTGGCGAAACCTTCCTCGGTATAGTTGCCGATTCCCAGGAATTTAGGCTTGTTCTCGAGATAATTGTGGATCACCAGCCCCACTTGCGGATCAAAGAAGGTTCCGTGGGCGGCCATCGCGTCCAGGTCTTCCTGCGTGGCGTAAGTTCCGTGCTCGACTTGAGTGCATCCGGCATTGGCGGCTGCGCGCACCGCGGGACCATAGGCATGAACCAGCGTGCGCAGGCCCAGCGCGTTGGCCTCGCCACATGCGGCCAGTAGCTGCTCGTCGCTCATGGTGCGGCCGCCGCCCTGGCGGATGCTGCGCGAAGCAAAGATCTTCACCAGGTCGGCGCCGTCGGCCTTCAGCTTGCGGACCGCTTCGCGAATCTGGTCAGGTGTAAGTTTGGCATCTTCGATCGGGCTGAGTGAGGTCAACAGCCGCGGGCCGGGAATGCTTCCATTCCCAATCGCAGCGCGCAGCGCTTTGTCTTCCGGCGAGCCCACGCTCTGCACCGTGGTGAAGCCGGCCTCGAGAGTCGCCCAGGCGTTGCCCGCGGCGGCCAGCGCAGCCTGCTCAGGCGTCTCGCTCTTGTCTTCCAGTCGCCCGTTAGGACCGAAGTGCCAGACCAGGTGATCGTGCAGATCAATCCATCCCGGCATCACCGTGGCCCGGCGAAGGTCATAAACCGCGGTCGATTCTTTGTCACTCCTTCCGACCTGCAGGATCTTGCCGTCCTGGACCACAATATCGACGTTGTGTTGAACATTGCCGCGGCCATCGAAGAGCGTTCCGGCGCGAATCACGATGGGCCGGTCAGGCGTCTGGGCTGTTGCAACGCTTCCGCCGAAAACCATGAATAGAAGGATCAACCACAAGCGAGGAGCTCTCATAAGTCGAGCATTGTAAGCCGGGTCGCCAAGCCCAGTCGCGATTGCTGGATCCAACGGCCTGACTCGTCTTTCAAATCAGCAGCTTACAAAAGGTTGTATCCCGCTCCGACTCGAAAGGCCATGTCTCTCCCGGTATCCGAGCGTGCACGGTCGGCAGGTTGTCGGGTAGCCGTACAGGCTTCAGACTGTTGAGCCAACTCTGTAAGGGGGTCCAAGGCTCATGAATTCATCGGTTCTTAAATTCGCTCTTGCCTCGACGGTTCTGGCGGCAGCCAGCTGCCTGCCGGCGCAAACTTCATCGCAGATCGGCAGTGATTCCGATCGCGGTTTCACTGAGATCGAATCGGTGCAAAGCACGCTGAACTCGCAGGAACGGCTGTTCAAAGTGGATTCCAACGTGGGCTGGGATTTTAACCGGCACTTCGGCGTGTTCGGAGGCGTACCGCTGTATTTTGTGAATGTTCCTTCGAGCACAGTCACGACCGGTGGAACCACCACCACCACTCCTGGCACCAGCCATAACGGCATGGGCAACGCTTACCTGGGCTTCGCGCTGCGCGAGTCCGGTTCCAAGGTGGACTATGCCGGCGTGATCACCCTGGCGGCGCCCACGGCCAGCACCAAGGACGGCCTGAGCACCGGCCGCGGCACCTTCGACTTCGACAACCGCTTCCAGCATGCCTTCAAGCGCTTCATGCCGTTCTTCGATGGCGGCATCGGCAACTCCGTACCTGACTCCATCCTGTTCTCGCGTCCCTTCACCTCGCTGGGCTTCATCACCCACCTGGAAGAGGGCGGCGGCTACAGCCTGACCAAGCGCTTTTCAGTCAACGCTTCGGCCTATGAAATTGTTCCCGCCGGCAACCAGAAGATCTACAGCAAGCTGGTGGCCCAGGGACAAACCGGCAAAGCCGGAAGCAAGAACGTGTTTCAAACCAACGCCTTCGCCAGCGGCAGCGGCCTGACCCGCGAGAACGGGTTCAATGCCTGGGTGCAGTTCGAACCCGCTCCGGCCTGGGACTTCGCTGTCGGCTACACGCGCAGCGCCACTTACGGCTTGAACAGCTTCGCTTTCAACCTGCGCATGAATGTCGGCAAGCTGCTTCGTTCAGGAAAGATTTCATAAGAAAAGAAATTTCGTAAGGAAAGAAAAAGGAGACCACTCATGAAGCTATCAACCAGATTCACCCTCGGTATGGCGGCCGCCCTGTTTTTTGCGGCAATGCCGGTGCTGGCCCGCGCCCAGCATGGCCACGGAGCTGCGGGCTCGAACATGAACAACTCGCACGGCAACTCCGCGGATAATCATTCCGGATCCACCGGAAACAAGACCGTATCGGACAAGCTTTCCAACAACACTCAACTGGCCGGCAAGTTGCAAAGCCTCCTCCCCCAGGGGACCAACTTGCAAACGGCTGCTCAGGGCTTCAAAAACCTGGGGCAGTTCGTGGCCGCCGTACACGTAGCCCACAACCTGGGCATTCCTTTCGATCAGCTGAAAGCACAGATGATCGGCCCCCCGAAGGAGAGCCTGGGTAAAGCCATCCACGCCTTAAAGCCGGATGCCAACTCCAGTACTGAAGCCAAAACGGCTCAAAAACAAGCCAAGCAGGACATCAACGACAGTAAAAAGTCCTGATGGCATAGCTGTCACTTTCAGTCCAACGAACAAGAGGCGGCCTGCAAAGGCTGCCTCTTGGTTTGTGCTTCCGCTCCGGCGATCGCGCCTTCTTCTCAATTCAGCTTCTTGCCCATCGCCGATTCCAGCACGCGTAACGGCGATGCTTCCGGCGCAACCAGCGCATCCACGGGAACGATGAAGGTCTGTTCCAGGGCGAACTGGCCCGACATCACCGCGTGAGGAACACCGTCGGTATAGACCATCCAGCAGCAGCCTGAAGGAAAGACGATCTCGCGTTTGGGCGAGTCTTTCTGAAATCCCGAGTTTTCCTTGAGCCAGTCGTGCAGGTAAAGCATGAACTCGTCGTAGTGCGACCGGTCAGCCACGGGCAGCCCAAGCCGAGCGGCGGCGTGCGCAAAAAGCTGCGCGGCCTTGCCCCGTTGCGGCGGCTGGAGCCGCGAACCCGATCCCATAAGCCCGGGGACAAATGCGTGAAAAGGCGCCCCCACGTTCCACACCCGTCCGGCGGCAGGGTTGATGTTCACAAAGATGCGCAGGATGCGCCCGCCCCGAGTGGGCCTGCTGGGAAAGGCATCCACATGGAGCAGGTCGTTGCGCTTGTGCAGCGGCAGATCGCGCCCCTGTTCTTCTAAAGGCCGGAAACTGGCGAAATCCAGGCGCATCTTGCCGGCGTAGGGCGTGAGCAGCCTGGCCACGAATGCCGCAGCTTCGCGGGAAAAGCGTTGCATGACGTCGAGCAGGCGCTCGCGGTCCGAGTTGTCGGCGGATCCATGAACCGCGCCGCTCGCGGGGCGGTAGGAGATGTTCTTATGAAAACGCGATTCCGCGGCGCTGCGCGAGAGCAGAAACTTGCGGTCGGCGTCCGGAAAGGCAAACGGGACTTCACGAAACAACAGGACCTGCCCGCGCTCCAACTGCTCGCACAGGAACGCTCCCGTTTGCGGCGTTGGCTTTTGGACCTCGATGGCGTTGGAAGGAGTGATCTGCAAATCCATGGCGTTTCCTGCCATTATCTCAGCATCCGCGAGTCCGCAAAAGGCGCTCGCCGGTCGCTGGCCGTCCGGGGGGAAAAACTCTCTTGCTCCAACTGCTTCGGCTGAGATATAAACAGCTCACTTCTTCCTATACCTTGCCGAGCGCGAGAGGTATTCCATGGTATGTAGGTCCTTGCTTGCCGGAGTCTTCGTCGTCCTGGTCTTTTCCACCCGCAACCTGTCATGCCTTGATGACTGGCAACCTATCAGCCCCGAAGAGTTGAAGATGACCGCCGACGCGGCCCATCCCTATGACGCCATCATCCTGTATCACGAAGAGCTCTCGGATGACATGCAGGGGCACAGCTTTGTCTACAAACGGGTGAAGGTCCTTACCGAAAAAGGCAAGCGCCTGGCCGATGTCGAGATCGAATATGACGCGGCTGACGTCCACGTGAATGACATCAAAGCGCGCACCGTCGCTCCCGATGGAACCATCACCGTTTTCAACGACAAAGTCTATGACAGGACGGTAGTAAAAGGCCGGGGCATCAAGTATCTGGCCAAGACCTTCACCTTGCCGAATGTTCAGGTGGGCAGCATTATTGAATGGAAGTATTCCACCTACTGGGAAGGGCTGGTCTATGCTCCCCGCTGGACTGTCCAGGAGGACCTTCCGCAGAAGCGCGCCAAATTCACTTTTGTCCCCATGCTGAAGAGCAACGTAACCATTGAAGGCCCCCACGGAGTGCTGGATCGCGTCTATTCACAACCTATCGGCCTGCCAAAAAACGCCGCTATCAGGACCACGGTCAACAACAAAATGGAGCTGGAGCTGACTGACATTCCCGCCTTTGTAGAGGAGGATTACTCGCCTCCGGCGAAAGTTCTGAAAATGCGGGTGAATTTCTATTACGGCAACAACAATATGGCCAAGCCCGCCGACTTCTGGAAGGAAGAAGGCAAGTACTGGAACAAAGAAGTGGAAAAATTCATTGGCCATTCCTCGAGCGTGGCTGCGGCCGCAAATCAGGCTATAGCGGGCGCAAATTCTCCCGAGGACAAGATCCGGAAAATTTATGCCGCCGTACAGAAGCTGAAGAACCTGACTTACTTCTCGTCAGAAGGCGCGATAGACGAGCTGCTGAGCCGCGCGGGCAAGGAAAAACGCAACGTGGACGAAGTCCTCCGCAAGAACGCCGGCTATCGCGACGAACTGAGCCGCCTGTTCGTGGCCATGGTGCGTGCCGCGAACATTCCCGCCTACGAGATGCGCGTCGCCGATCGCGACGAGGTATTCTTCCAGCAGGCTATTCCCAATGCCGCCCAGCTCACCTCGGAGATCGTTATCGTCAGTCTCGGTAGCAAGGAAATCTTTCTTGATCCCGGAACTCCGATGTGTCCTTTCGGCCTATTGACCTGGCAGCACACTGGCACGCAAGGGCTGCGGCAAACGCCTGGCGGCGGAACACAGCTGGCTCCGACCGAGCCTCCCGACTATAAGGAAGCGTTAAGCAAGCGATTGGCTCGCGTCACCCTGTCGGAAGACGGAGACCTTCGCGGTACCGTGACCATGGTCTGGGCGAAGCAGGAAGCTTTGGTAGAACGCCTGGAGGCGGTACGGACCGATGACGCGGGCCGCAAAAGAGATATGGAAAACGAAGTGCACAGCATGCTTCCCAACGGCTCTCGCGTGGACTTTGTTTCCGCCACCGGTTGGGACGACCCGGAGGCGCAGCTGACGGCAACCTTCAAAGTTGAGGTCCCGTCGTTCGCCTCGAACGCAGGCAAGAGGACGCTTCTTCCCGCCGGCTTTTTTGAGACCAGAAACCGCCAGCCCTTCGCCCACGGGGAGCGGAAGAATCCTGTTTATTTCAATTACCCGTATTACGCTGCCGATGACGTGCAGATAACTTTCCCTGCCGGCCTCCATGTAGAGAACCTGCCCGCGCCCGCCAGTGTCCAGACCGATTACGCTTTTTACAGATTTAAATGCGCGGTCAACGGCAATGCCCTGGCTTTCACACGCGATTTCGCCATGGGCGGCATTGCCTTCCGTCAGGAGCAGTATGACGATCTGCGGAAGTTCTATGCCGGCGTTACCAGCGGCGACGCCGAGCAGGTGGTCCTGACTTCCGGAGCGCATTGATCAGCTGAAGTAAAGCACGGCGGGAGTAAAACGCGGAAGCGGCAGCCGGGTCAGTGGCGCTGGCCCTGTTGCGCCAGCGCTTTATCAATTTCGGTGATGGTCTGCCGGGCGGCGGCGGCCAGGCTGCCTTCGGGATCAAGGCGCAGATACTCCTGAAACTCGCGGCGCGCCGATGCCAGGTCCTGTTCGGCGAGATAGATGTTGGCCATCAGCGCGTGCGGGCCGGAATAATCGGGATTGAGCTCCACCGCGCGGCGCGCGTGCGGTTCGGCCGCCTCCCACTTTTCCTGTGAACTTAGAGTCCGCGCCAGTTCGTAGTGGGCTTCAGCCGAATCCGGCGCCAGCTTGAGCGCCTGGTTCAGAGCTTTCTGCGCCGCGGCGAAGTCGTGCTGCTCATTCATTGCTGATCCCATGCCGATATATGCCTGGACATTTCCCGGCTCCACCTTGCTGGCCTCGGAAAATGCCAGCTGCGCGTCGCCCCAGCGCTGCAGCTGCATGTTGGCCAGCCCCAGCAGCATGTAGCTCTGGGCATACCACGGATCGGCTCTGACCGCCTGCTTTAGCTGGTCAATGGCCGCTTCCGGATCGCGCTTGCGGAAGAGCAACTCCTGGGCCTGGTCCAGATACCGCTGAGCTTCCGCGCTGGGCATGCGCCGGGATTTGCCGGACGCAGGGTCCTCGGAACCTCGAGGATCCGCGTGGCCGGCGCCTTCTCTTTTATGCAGGTCCAGGGTGGCCTCCCCGCTTGCCACCAGGGTCAAATCCAGGACCTGAAAAGATGGAGAATACCCCGGCTCTTTCACGCTGACGGCAAAGAACTCTCGGCCCTCATTCTTCCCCAGGCGCTCCAGATTTTCGAAGCTGAAGCGTCCCTTGGCGTCCGTAACCGTATGCGCAACCTCCGGCTCACCCGAGGGCTGCACGTATTTCCCGGTAACGATCTGCAGGGTCACAGTGACCCCGGCCGGCGCCGCCTGCGCTCCCAGGCGCACCTGCCCGCTGACTTTGCGGCCACTGGGCTGAGCGTGCAGCAAGCCAGGCAGAAAGGCCGCCAGGAAGACAAAAAAACATCGGGAAGAGGAGAGACGACGCATGGGAAAGCTCCTGATATTTTACCGCTCTTCCCGGGAACGCCCCGCACAGCCGCTCTTGCGGTGCTCGTGCGATATTGCAGCCGCGTAATTTGCGGCGCCAAGGATGCTTATGATACCTTCCGCTCAAACAGCCATTTACAAGTGCAGACCAACAAGGGGGAGCGATGGCTCTAATCGTGATTCTGGTGCTGATCGGGGTTTTCTTCGTGGTCCTGGTCGGCATGTACAACAGCCTGGTGCAGCTCCGGGTGCGCGCCGATTCCGCCTGGTCCGACATTGACGTGCAGCTGAAGCGCCGCCATGACCTCATCCCCAACATCGTGGAGACAGTCAAGGGCTACGCCGCGCACGAAAAAGGGACCTTCGAAAACATCGCCAAGTTTCGCTCCCAGGCCATGCAGGCCACCGGTCCCGCCGACAAGGCGCAGGCGGAAAACCAGCTTACCGGCGCCCTTAAGAGCCTGTTCGCCGTGGCTGAGAACTACCCTGAACTCAAGGCCTCCGAGCAGTTCACCGGGTTGCAGGCCTCGCTCAACTCCATCGAGGACAATATCCAGAACGCGCGCCGCTACTACAACGCGGTGATCCGCGACTACAACACGCGCGTGCAGTCGTTCCCGGCCAACATCATTGCCGGAATGTTCGGCTTCCAGTCGCGCCAGTTCTTCGAAGTGGAGAGCCCGGAAGACCGGCAGAACGTGCAGGTCAAGTTTTAAAAATGAAAATCAGATTCTCCGCCGTTTTGCCGGGCCGCGTATTCCTGGTTGTCCTGTTCTTGTGCCTGGCGACGGCCCCGGGGTGGGCCCGCGCCTACCACGTCGCCATGTTCGACAGCACCGTGCACGTTGACGATGACGGTTCTGCCAGAATCACGGAGAAGATCACCTTCGATTTTCGCGGCCAGTTTCAGGGTGTCTATCGCACCATCCCTGTCGACTATCCCGGCCCCCGCGGCACCAACTATTCCCTCTTCGTCCGTGTTACTTCCATTACCGACGACAGCGGGACCGCGCTGAAGTACGAAAAACACACCAGCAAGGGCTTCCTCAATCTCAAGATCTACGTTCCCGGCGCGGTCGATGCACAGCGTACCGTTAACATCGAATATGCCGTCACCAATGCCACGAAGTTTTTTGACGATCACGACGAGTTCTACTGGAACGTAACCGGCAACGACTGGCTGGTGCCCATCGACGAAGCCTCCACCATTGTTTATTTCCCCGCGCAGGCCAGCGGATCAATGCAGGCGCAGGCGTTTCGCGGGGCATTTCACTCCTCGGAGCGCGCCGAAACCTCGGTGGAAGGCCCGGCGGTAACAGCCAATGCGGCCAAACTCCTCCCCCGCGGCGGCCTCACCATTGACGTCTACATTCCCTCCGGCATCCTGCACCAGCCCGGCGGTCTCACCCGCGCGGGATGGTTCCTGCAGAGCAATCCCGTGATCACGCTGCCCGTCTGGGCCTTTGTGGTCATGTTTGCCCTGTGGTGGGTGAAGGGACGCGATCCCGATCCCGGCATGTCGGTGGCGCCGGTGTATGAACCACCGGAGAAGATGCGCCCCGCGGAGTTGGGCTCCCTGCTCGACGACGGCGTAGCGCCCCGCGATATCACGGCTGTTCTGGTGGATCTTGCGGTACGCGGCTACATCAAAATCGTGGAGACCGACCACAAGGGCCTGCTGACTACGACCAAAGACTACGAGTTCCAGCTCCTGAAAAACCGCGACGCGTGGGGCGACCTGAACGACTATGAGCGCGCCATGATGGACCGCATGTTCGTCGGAACCTTTCCGGTCGCTCCTTCGCCCGACGGGCACCCAGCCAGCAGCGTGCGGCTCACGGAATTGCGCAACCATTTCTATACCGCCCTGCCGGTCATGAAAGACGAGATCATGTCGGCGCTGAAGCAGAAAGGCATGTACACCGTCGACCCTGATTCGGCTCACATTCTCGCGGGATTCGGCGCCGCAGCCATCGTTGCGCCCTACTTGCTTTTGCAATTTGTCGGTTGGGCAGACTTCCTGAACTCCACGCCGCTCCTTGTTATGTGCGGCATCATCGCCGCCGTGATCGTCTTTCTGTTCGGACGGTTGCTGACCGCCACCAGCCTCAAGGGCGCTCGGACCCAGGTAGAGATTCGCGGCTTCCAGGAATTCATGAACCGCGTGGATGCCGACCGCCTGAAGCGCATGCCCCTCGATACTTTTGAGAAATTTCTGCCTTACGCCATGGCCCTGGGCGTGGAGCACCGCTGGGCCAAGAATTTTGAGGGCATCGCGCAGAATCCGCCCACCTGGTATCAGGGAACCAGCCCGGGAATGTTCAACTCCATTTACTTCGTCAACAGCATCGGCTATATGTCCCAGCAGGCGACTTCCACCTTTGTCTCTGCTCCCCGGGCCAGCTCCGGCTCTTCCGGATGGAGCGGCGGAGGCTTCAGCGGCGGAGGCTTCTCCGGCGGCGGCTTTGGCGGAGGCGGCGGCGGGGCCTTTTAGATTGAATCTTCATTGAGATTTCTTCCGCCAGCTCTGGATTTCCTTCTTCAACGTTCAAACACCGCGTCCATTCCCATCATCTAAACAGTTCGGACTCCCGTAATAAGAAGGAAAATCTCCCATGGAAGAGCCTTTCATCAATCGGACAGAAGCTCCCGTGTCTCCGCTCGCGGACAGTGAACTGGAAAGACGAGGGCGCCAGATCGGCGCCATTGCCGGCCGGGTTGTCGCCCTGGTTCGCGACGCAGGGCATTACCTGCAGCCCGGCGAGCAGATCAATGAGTTGCGGGCGAACGCCTCGAGTAAAGTGGAAGAGATTCGAAAAGAATTGAGCGCTCGCACGGCGGAGTGGCGGGAAACCGTTCGCGAAAAGTCCGCGGACCTGGGGCGCCGCTCCAGGAAGGGCTTTGAAAACGCGCGAGCCACCACCAATCGGCTGGGACACGACTATCCCTGGCACCTTCTCCTGGCCGCTGGAATCGTTGGCTTGGCGCTGGGCGCTTCGATCAGAGTCAGGAGAGCCAACCGTGCCATTTGAAAAATCATTCGCTGCTTCGCTGGCCGAGCTCAAAGACGATCTGAAAAACTTCGTGCAGACGCGCATTGAGCTTCTGCGCGCCGAAATCTCGGAAACTCTGTCGGCCTGGAAGGGACCTGCATTGCTCTTTGCTATCGCCGCATTGATGCTGCTCTCCTCCTGGTTCGCCATGGTGTTTACGCTGGTTGCGGTATTGCATTCCTGGATCGCGCGGACCGATTTTGGCTGGTTTTGGGCGGGCTTGATTGTGACCCTGTTCATGCTGCTGGCCGGGGTCAGCCTGGCTGCGGCAGGCTATGCCGGCCTTGAATCCAAGAGCCTGAAACCCAAACGGACCCTTAGAGTCCTTAAACAGGACCAGGAATGGGTCCAGAAACAGAGGACGGCATGAGCTCCCCCCTTCGTGTTGAAGCCCTGGAACAGCAAGCTGATAGACAGCGTGATCTTTTGCAAAGCCATGTGCAGGAACTGCGCCAGAACGTGAGAAATCGCCTGGACGTGCAGCGCAATGTCCGTGAGCACGTTTGGCCTCTGGCCGGTCTGGTGGCGGCCATAGGCATCGGGCTGGGATTCACGCTAACCGGCTTGTTTACCCGCGAGTAGTCGCTTCCCGGGACTGTTGTCGTCACGGGCATTAAATGCGCGCCAGGCCGGTCAAAATGGCCGGTTTTGGCGCCTGAAGTATTGCCTAAGTACATCATCTACCTGTCCTGAGCTGCCTGTTTCGTGGTATAACCCTCCTTCGTTCTCCATCCAACCAGAATTGAGCCCTATTTACCCAGGGTAGGGCGGTGCTGAGGAGGCACATGTCAGAAGCTAGGACAGGGAAGAGATTTCCGCTGGAACTGCCCATCCGCATCCATCGCAAAGGCGGGGATGACAAGGCCACCACGGCAGACCTTAGCTCCGCCGGTGTTTACATCAAGTCGGACACCGAGCTGGCGGTGGGTTCCTCCATCGAGTTCGACATTACGCTGCCTGCCGAAGTGCTGGGCACGCCCGGCGACGTGGAGGTGCGCTGCACCGGACGCGTGGTGCGCAAGGAAGCCGGCTCCGGCTCCAACTCCGGCAGAAAAAAAGGCCAGAAGCACGGCGTGGCCTGCGTAATCGATGAATACAAATTCATCCGCAAAAAAGGAAGCCGATAAATGCTGAAGATTATTCTCGCCGACAACCAAGCAATCTTCCGCACTGGGGCGGCCAAAGTCCTGGCAGTTGAAGACGACCTGAGGATCGTGGCGCAGGCGGAGAACGCGGAAAAGACCATCATGTCGCTGGAGAAGTTCCATGCCACAGTGATGATCTTCGGCTCTGATATTCATCCCACCCTGGCCGAAGTGGTCGAGGCAGCACGCAAAGAAAAGACCAAGCTGGTGATCATTGCCGAAACCGGGCAGGATTCGCGGCACTACCTGGCCAATGGCGTCCACGGTGTGATCTATCGCAACGTAAGCGGCGAAGCCCTGGTGCAGTGCGTGCGCAAAGTCAGCCGCGGTGAAACCTGGGTGCAGGACACGCAGGAAAGCAAGGAAACCGCGGAGAACGATCTGGTCGGCGCGCGCGTTCGCGACCGCCTTACCGCCAAGGAACTCAAGATCGTCGCCCTCATCGTGCAGGGGTACAAGAACAAAGAGATCGCCACGCAGCTGGGCACCACCGAGCAGGTCATCAAGAACTATCTGCGCAACGTGTACGACAAGATCGGCGTATCCGACCGCCTGGAACTGGCGCTGTTTACCATCCACCACCGGATTCTTGCCGAAGCCGCAGCTACTTCGGTGGCATCCGCCGCCGCGCAACGTCAATAAAAAAAGCAAACTCAAAACGAAAACGCAGCCGCTGCCGGCTGCGTTCTCTTTTTTCCAGAAAAGTGCTTAGACCGATGGCGCGCGCTCGCTGCTCTTGAGCAGCTCGTTCACGATAGTCACCAGCTCTTCGGGATTGACCGGTTTTTCCAGGTAGAGATCGGCCAGAGGCTCGGCGGCCTGGAAGGCCTCAGCTACGTATCCGGAAACTACCACCACCGGCATGGAACTGTGATTCTTGGCGGCCTGCACCACGGCGCGGCCATTGGCGTCACCCAGCCGCCAGTCGGTGACCACGGCGTCGTAGGTTCCGGTCTGCAGTTTTTCGATAGCGTCTCGGGCGGAGGTCGAAGCGGTTACGGTGTGTCCAGCTGATTCTAGAATTGCGCACTTCAGGGTAACGATGCGCGGTTCATCGTCGACGCAAAGGATCCTGGCCATAGTTAGGCGTCCTTTAAAACGGGGCCGCGCATGATCCTGGCGCGGACTACAGGGGTTTGCAGGTACCGGGACGTGGCAGGCCAGCCGGTTGCCCTATTCTACTTGCAGCCCCCACCGCCAAGTCAAATCTCTTCAAATCAATACGATTCTGCTTATTTCCTGGGCGGCGGCCCGGCCAATCCGATTTTTTCCGCGACCGATTTCGCCTGGGTGAACAACAGCAGGTAGTCTGGGCCGCCGGCCTTGGAGTCGGTGCCGGACATGTTGAACCCCCCGAAGGGATGCGCTCCCACCATGGCGCCGGTGCACTTGCGGTTGAAGTAGAGATTGCCGGCGTGGAACTCATGGCGCGCGCGTTCCAGCTTATCCCGCGAGTTGGAGTAGAGGGCGCCAGTCAGGCCGAACTCGGTATTGTTGGCGATTTCCAGCGCGTGATCGAAGTTGCGCGCCTTGATCACCGCCAGCACCGGCCCGAAGATCTCTTCCTGGGCGATGCGCGAGTTCGGAGCAACATCGGCGATGACCGTGGGCTGAATGAAGTAGCCTTCGCCGGCTTCTTTCGCCGGACCGCCCCCGGTAATCAACCGGCCTTCTTTCTTTCCCACCTCGATGTAATCCAAAATCGACTTCATGGCGCCTTCGTTGATCACGGGCCCCAGAGTCTTGTTTTCCACCGGATCGCCCACTGCGATCTTGCCCACGCGGTCTTTCAGGCGGGCCACAAAGACGTCGTAAATTTTTTCGTCCACGATGGCCCGCGAGCATGCGGAGCACTTTTGCCCCTGGAAGCCGAAAGCGGAGACGGCTACGCCCTCCACCGCATCGTCCAGGCTGGCGTCGTCCGCAACGATGATGGAATCCTTTCCGCCCATCTCCAGGATGGTGCGCTTGATCCACTTTTGCCCCGGGCGCGGCTGTGCAGCGCGCTGGTTGATGTCGAGCCCGACTTCCTTGGATCCGGTAAAAGCCACCAGCCGGGTAAGCGGATGCTCCACCAGGCCGGCCCCGAACTTGGAGCCTGATCCCGGGCAGAAGTTCACCACGCCGAACGGCATGCCGGCTTCCTGGAGAACTTCAAAGAACTTGAAGGCGATCGCCGGCGAATCGTGCGAAGGCTTGAGCACCACGGTGTTGCCGCATGCGATGGCCGCCATGGTCATGCCGGCCATGATGGCGCAGGGGAAATTCCACGGTGGAATTACGGCGGCTACGCCCAGTGGAATGTACATCAGGCGGTCGTCTTCACCGGGAAGCTGGGCGGGAGTGGTGGCTTCGGCCAGGCGCAGCGTCTCACGCGCGTAAAATTCGGCAAAATCGATCGTCTCGCCGATGTCGGCATCGGCCTCCGCCCAGTTCTTGCCTACCTCGTAGACCATCCAGGCGGCAAATTCGAATTTCCGCTCGCGCAGAATGCAGGCGGTTGTGTACAGCAGCGACGCGCGCTCTTCCGCCGAGGTCCGCTTCCAGCTCTCGAAGGCGGCCAGTGCGGCCTGGATGGCGAGCTCAACATGCTCGCGCCCGGCGCTCTGGAAAATGCCCACCACCTGCGTGGGCCGCGCCGGATTCAGCGTCCGGATCTTCTCCGTGGTCCGGAGCAGGCGATCGCCGATCACCATGTCGTACTCCCGTCCCAGTTCGGCGCCTACTTTCCTCAGTGCGTCGCGCATGCTCCGCGCGTTATCGGGATTGCTGAAGTCGGTAGCCGCCTCGTTGCGAAACGGCTTGTTGGGGAGGCGCAATGTGGGTCGCGAGGTTTCCAGAATTGATGTTGCCATGTGTGTTTTCCTTCCGGGCTCTGGGCTGAGCAGATGAGTGCAAACGAACTCCTATTTTACCTTGTTCCTTCGCGGCGGGCTTGTCTTAGAATGTTGCAGCGCGTACGGTGACGGAGAACCGAGGTGCTTGCCATGCTGCGGAAGTTTACGTCGATTCCTGTTTTGGCCATCCTGTTTCTGGCCGTATCCTGCTCCGACCTTCCTTCCGGCTCGGCCGACAAGAGCTCGTCCAACACATCTTCATCGGCATCCAGCGCGACCGGACCGGTTACGGGAAAAACCGCATTCTGGGAGATGTACAAACAGGCCCATGCCTGGGCCGCCGACCTTCAACCGTTGCACCTGGAAAGCAAGACTCTCGCCGGAATGAAGAACGCTGACGGCAAAGCCGCTATGTGGAGCGCCACCTTCGGCTCGCCCAGGCGCAAGGAGGCCCGGGTGTTTACCTACGCGGTGGCCGCGCATGCGCCGGATGTCTATAAAGGGGTCACCATCGGTCAGCCTCTCCCCTGGAACGGCCCAACGCGCGATGCTATGCCCTTCGACAGCGCAGACCTGACCATAGATTCCGACGCGGCGTTCCAGACTGCCCTGAAGCAGGCAGACGCATGGGTCAAGGAACATCCGGACAAGGAATTCTCCTGCACCCTGGGCAATGCCGAGCGCTTTAAAGATCCGGTGTGGTACGTGTTGTGGGGCGACAGCAAATCGGGCTACGCCGTTTTCGTGGACGCCAAGAGCGGCGCGATCGTGAACAAGAAATAGGTCTTAATCGGGGATTACGAAACCTTATCCAGGTCTTCATCTTCGCCGCCGGCTGCGGCTGACTTGGTTTTATTGTCGGTGCCCGAAGCATGGTTTATAGGCATCATCAGAAGAGTAGCAATGGCCTGGTTGGAGAGGTCTTCGAGACGGTAGCGGATGGCCGACTGAAGATCGCGAATCGCAGTTTCAAAGTCGGCACCCGTAGCGCTTACCACCTGAGCGCACAGTTCCCGGATTTGGTCGTCCGTGGGCATTGATCCAACCCAGCAAGCCCCGGCCAAAACACGGGGTGTCCCCTGAATTCTGCGGTGAGATGCCCCGGTTGCGCAAAAGGATGCACAGCCAAGAGTCGTCAAACCCATGGTTTATTGGCAGACTTTGTTCGCCTGCCCGCTTCTGCTGAGCTCTCACGCGGGCCATTCGGGCACCTGCGAATCCATGGTTTCGCAAGCTGGATGGGAACCCTATAATCAAAGAGGACGTTTACGGTTAGGAGCCTGACCAATGAATACGACCGTTGCCGGTCTCCCGGTTCGGGCACGCGAATTTACGGACGCCCGCATCGCCGAAAGCTCCATTCCCTGGTACCTGTGGAGTTCGGTGTTGGCGACCGCCTGCATCTCCGGCGGCCTGTACTGGGACATTTCCTGGCACATGACCATCGGGCGGGATACCTTCTGGACGCCGGCCCACCTGTTGATCCAGTTCGGCGCTATCCTGGCCGGGCTGTCTTCTGCGTACCTGATCCTGAAGGCGACTTTCGCCGGCGACCTAGGCGCCAAGCAGTCGTCCGTTCAGATCTTTGGCTTCTCCGGACCCTTGGGAGCGTTCATCTCCGTCTGGGGCGCTGCCGCCATGGTCATTTCCGCACCGTTTGACAACTGGTGGCACAACGCTTACGGCCTGGACGTGAAGATCATCAGCCCACCGCATCAGGTGCTGGGGTTCGGTATCGAAGGCATCGGCTTCGGCGGAATCATCCTGATCGTCGGCGCTTTGAACCGCGCGGAAGGAACTCTGCGAAAGCATTTGGAATGGCTGCTGCTCGCCCTCGGCGGCCTGATTGTGACCCACTCGATGATGGGGCGCCTCGAGTACACCGACCGCGCCATGATGCACAGCAGCTTTATGTACCTGGCTCTGGCGATCGGGCCGCCGTTTATCCTGGAGGCCTTCGCGCGCCCCGCAGGTATGCGCTGGGGCAGGACCGTAGTCTCCGCGATCTACACAGTCTTCTTCCTCTTAACGCTCTGGATTTTCCCGCTGTTTCCCGGCGAGCCCAAGCTGGGACCGGTCTACCAGCGTGTAGCCCACATGGTTCCTTTGGCTTTCCCGATCCTGATTATTGCGCCGGCGATCGTGCTTGACTGGCTGTGGCCTAAGCTGGATCGTCTCTGGCCAAAGCCCAGCTTTGCAACCAAATGGCTTGAGGCGGCAATCACAGGCGTCGTCTTTCTCGTCGCCCTTATCGCCGCGCAATGGCCCTTTGCCGACTTCATGACCACCGCGGCTTCAGGCAACTGGTTCTTCGGAACTCAATACCATCCCTACATGGTGCCTTCGGAGTGGCCGGGAGTCAGCGGCGGGTTCATGAAAGCGCAGTCTGCCTACTCCTTTTGGCTGCTCATGGGCTGGGCGGTAGCGGCCTCCATTGTGTCTACGCGGCTGGGAATCGCCTTTGGAAACTGGATGAGAAAAGTGCAGAGATAACACCCTCGCCGTCATCGCGCGTGATCGCGGCAAATGATGGATTACTTCGGCAAGTCTCGTCGCAACAATTTATGTTCTCACGCTTACATCTTCTCTTGATTCTCATCGGCTCGTTGCTGATTTCGCTGCCTGCTCATGCTCACGTGGGCAGCCCCGATGCGTACTACGAGGGTATGGCCGGGCCGTATCGCGTGCTGGTGGTGATACAGCCGCCGGCGGTGGTGCCGGGAGTTGCCCAGATCCAGGTCCGCAGTCTCGATGGCGACATCGGCCGCATCGAGATTCTTCCCCTCACCATGCAGGGACCCGGGGCCAGCCTGGCGCCGCGGCCGGATACCATGCAGCATTCAACCGTGGATCCAAAGGTATTCAGCGGCAGCCTCTGGATCATGCTGCGGGGATCGTGGAAGGTCCAGGTGCAGGCGGAGGGAACGCACGGCAAAGGCGAGGTGGACGTGCCGGTTGCGGCAGTCTCTATGACCGCCGCGCGCATGAATTCCGGCATGGGCGCGATGATGAGCGCCTTCGGCCTGCTGCTGGCCATCGCGCTCATTGGCATTGTGCGGTCGGCGAACGGCGACGCTCAACTTGCTCCGCAGGCAGGCATTTCGGCATCGCTGAAGCGGCGGTCTCGAGTCGGGACCACCATCGGAATCTTAGTGATCGTGCTTCTCGTCAGTGGCGGTTATCTCTGGTGGGGAGTGGAGGCCCGCGCCAACGAATTGATGGTCTATCGCGTTCCTCATCTCGATGCATCCCTGCGGGCCGGGAACAAGCTGCAGGTGAAGCTTGAGAACCCCAACGGTCCCAGCTTCAAGGATCCCGACTGGCAGGCTTTCTGGGCGCAAACCATAAAAGGCAACGACCTGGTGCCCGACCACGGCCACCTCATGCATCTCTTCCTGGTGCGCCTGCCGGACATGAAGAGCTTCTGGCACCTTCATCCCGAGACCGCGAATTACCAGGACTTCACCGCCAGCCTTCCCGCTGTTCCCGGTGGCCACTACCAGATCTACGCAGACATCGTTCACTCCACCGGTTTCCCTGAGACCCAGGTTGGGACCATCGATGTCCCCAGCGAGGAGGGCGAAGCGCTCCGCGGCGACGATTCCGGCGGCGCATCGCTGGCGGCCTCGGATAGAGTGGCGGAACTTTCCGACGGCTATCGCATGGCGTGGGAACGTGATTCGTCTCCGTTGCATGCCCAGCAAGCGATCCTGTTCCGCTTTCGCGTGGAAGACAAGAACGGCAAGCCGGCGGGCGACCTGGAGAACTATATGGGCATGGCCGGACATGCGGTCTTCATGAGCGATGACGGCAAAGTCTTCGCCCACATTCACCCCGAAGGATCGGTCTCCATGGCCGCGCTGACCATGGCCCAGGCTGCAGCCAGTGACGCGGCAAAGATGCCCGCCATGAACATGCCCATCTCAGCAGAAGTTTCTTTCCCCTATGGCTTCCCCCAGGCCGGCGACTACCACTTGTTCGTGCAGGTAAAGCGCGCAGGGAAGGTTGAAACTGGAGTTTTCGCGGCTCATGTTCTGCCGTGAGTCTGAACCGCCTTTTAATGTCGCGTTAAATGCCTACTTGATACACTTCCACTGCCTGAAATCCAGATCATGAGTCGGGGAGAACCGATGACCGCCAGAAGAGTGGCTAGCCTGCTGACGTTGAGCTTTGTATTGCCGGTAATCGCTGCATCGCACGCAGCGGCGCAAGCCACGCCTGAAGACCTTCCCACCGGAATGAGCATCACGCCGCTGGCGGCGCCCGGGGCAACTCTCGAGCGCCTGAATCCCGACCTCAAGGATCGCCCTGACTACGCGGTCGACCACCCGATCACTACCGCGATCAGCCCCGATGGCGGGACATTGCTGGTGGTCACCAGCGGATTCAATCGCGTGCTCGACGCCAAAGGTCACGCCATCCCGGCGCAGTCCGGCGAGTACGTCTTCGTTTACGACATCCATGACCGGAAGCCGGTGAAAAAGCAAGCCATCGCCCTCATCAACACTTACGTCGGCATTGCCTGGGCGCCGGACGGCAAGCGCTTTTACGTATCGGGCGGGAGCACGGACAACGTCCATGTTTACCAACAGGAAAACGGCGAGTGGAAGGAATCTTCGCCGGCCATCGCCCTGGAACATAAAACCGGACTGGGCGCGCCCTTCATGCACGATGGAGAACTCAACGACATTAAGCCCGCAGCCGCGGGAATTGCCGTAAGTCCGAACGGCGCGCGCCTGCTGGTGGCCAACTATCAGAACGACTCAGTTTCCCTGGTGGACGCCGCCAGCCGCAAGGTCGTCTCCGAGCTGGACTTGCGTCCGGGCATCGCCGATCCCTCGCGGAAAGGCGTGGCCGGCGGCGAGTATCCCTACTGGGTAGTCTTCAAGGGCAACGACAAGGCGTACGTCTCCAGCCAGCGCGACCGCGAAATCGTGGTGCTCGATCTGCGTTCCACGCCCAAAATCGCCGGCCGGATCAAGATCCACGGGCAGCCGGGCAAGATGGTGCTCAACGCGTCGCAAAACCTGCTCTTCGCCGCGGCCGACAACAGCGACTCTCTCCTGGTGGTCTACACCTCTTCCGATCGCGTCGTCGCGCAGATCAAGACCACGGCTCCGGAAGCGGTCTTCCCCAATCGCAAAGGCTTCAAGGGCAGCATTCCCACCAGCGTCGCCCTCTCGCCCGATGATAAGACGGCGTATGTCACCAACGCCGGCACCAACTCGATTGCCGTGGTCCGGCTGGATCGCGATCCCGACGACAGCCGCGTGATCGGCCTGATCCCCACCGGCTGGTATCCGAACTCCGTGAGCGTGAGCGCCGATGGCAGCACGCTCTACGTTGTCACCGGCAAGAGCATGCCCGGCCCCAACTCCGGCGGCTGCCGCAGCACGTTTTCCACTACGCGCGACGATTCTCCCTGCTCCGCCAATGAGAAATACATTCTGCAGCTCGAGAAGGGCGGGCTGGGTGTGATCCCGCGGCCCAACGATGCGGATCTGCAGACGCTGACCAAGCAGGTGGCGCGCAACAATCATTTTCAGGACGCCCCGTTCCCCGCAACCGACATGCAGACATTTCTGCAATTGCGCCGGAACATCAAGCACGTGATCTACATCGTGAAGGAGAACCGCACCTACGACCAGATGCTGGGCGATCTGGAAAAAGGCAACGGCGACCCCAAGCTCAACCTGTTCCCCGAAACCATGGCGCCGAACCATCACGAGCTGGCGCGCCGCTTCGTGACCCTCGACAACTTTTTCGACAGCGGCGAAGTCAGCGGCAACGGCTGGAACTGGTCGACCGCCGCCCGCGCCACCGACGTGACCGAGCGCACCATCCCCATGAACTACGCCCGCCGCGGCATGACCTATGACGTGGAGGGCGTGAACCGCGGCATCAACGTAGGCGAGAACACGCTCGCCGACCGCAATGCCGCGAAGCTGAACGACCCCGAAAATCAGCTTCCCGGCCACGCCGATGTGGCCGCGCCCGACGGCCCCGGCGACGACGAGAGTGGAGCCGGCTACCTGTGGGACGCCGCCCTGCGCGCCAAAATCAGCATTCGCAATTACGGCTTCTACATCGACCTCACGCGCTACAGCGATTCTCCGTCCAGCGGTCCGGCGGTGCCGCTGCTCCATGATCCGGCGAAGAAACACACGCGCGTGGCCTTCCCTACGCGCGTTTCATTGCAGGACATCACCGATCCCTACTTCCGCAGCTTCGACCAGAAGTTCGCCGACTACTGGCGCTACAAGGAGTGGGAGCGTGAGTTCGACCATTTTGTGAAGCATGACAACCTGCCCAGCCTGGAGCTGCTGCGCCTGTGTCACGATCACTTTGGCGAATTCAAAGAGGCCATCGACGGCGTCAACACTGTGGAAACCGAAATGGCCGACAACGATTACTCCATCGGCCTGGTGGCGGAGAAGATCGCGCACAGCAAGTACGCCAAAGACACGCTGATCTTCATTCTCGAGGACGACGCGCAGAACGGTCCCGACCATGTGGATGCGCACCGCAGCATCGCCTACGTGATTGGCCCTTACGTGAAGCAGGGTGCGGTGGTTTCCGAGCGCTACAACACGGTTTCCATGCTGCGCACCATCGAGGAGATCCTGGGGCTCTCGCCCATGGGCCTGAATGACTCCGTGGTCCCGCCCATGGCCACCGTCTTCGATACCACGCAATCGGAATGGACCTATTCTGCCCGCCTGCCGGATGTGCTGCGCACAACCCAGCTGCCGCTGCCCAAGGCAAAGAAATCCGCGAAGGCCGCCGCAACTCCGCCGCTGCGCGACTCGGCTTACTGGGCCGGCAAGACTTCAGGATTCGATTTCTCGGCCGAAGACAAGCTGGATTCCGAGCGCTTCAACCAGGTGCTGTGGAACGGTCTCAAGGGCGGAGATCGGCCTTATCCAACCGAACGCGACGGGCGCGACCTCAGCCAGGACCGCGAAAAGTTGTTGCAGCCGGGTCCGGAGTAAGCGCGCCGCGGCACATCCGTCTGGGTTCCAGAGGTTATTTGGCTGCCGGATTGGCGAAGCCCGTGGCGGTTTGGATTCGGCCGTCTGGTCTGAGGACGAAGACGTTGGTGCCGCTCATGCGTTCCTTCCCTTCTGCATCCAGCGCCTTCCAGTCGGCCAGCACGGTGCCCTGGCACTGGCGCGCATCGCCGGCGCGGCGCATGCGAATCCCGGGCATGAATTTCTGCGACGCTCCGGCGTGCGCCGACAGATCGCCGATCCCCTGGAGTAATCCCCAGCGGTCGCGAAACGTGACATCCGGCGCGGCAATCCTGGTGAAGGCCTGGTCCCGCGCGCCGTCGTCGGTAATGGCCCAGGCTTCGAACCAGGCGTCGGCAATCTCGGCGGCACCGGCGAAGACTTCGTCGGCCACAACGTTGGCGAAGACGGAAAGCTGGAAGCGCCAGCCTTGCACGTGATGATCGCGCTGGGCGGCGTCGGAGAACTCGTGCACCAGATGCAAACGCGTGCCGGCCTCGCAGGCTTCAAGGTTGATGGTCACGCGCGAGCCGTTCAGGGGAATCGGCTTGCCGCCGGCAAAGCCATAGGTAAAAACAATGCGGCTGGGCGGCTTGACTTCCAGGACTTCGCCCAACGTCTCAACCCCGTTGGGATGGCGGATGTACACCTTGCCGCCGCTGCGGGCTTCGATGGTTGACCCTTGGCCCCACCACTTGGCCCACCTCGCGCTGTCGCTGAAGAAAGCGAACACGGTCTCGGGACGAGCCTGGATCATCACCGAGCGCTCCATCCGATAAGGCAGTTGCATAGAATCCTCTCCTCTATTTTTTGCGCGGACGGCGCGGGCGCGGTCCCCGCCTGCTTTCTTCCAATTCGGCCGCGAGTTTGAGGGCCCACAGCTTGTCATCCCACATGCGCTCCAGCATTTCTCCCAGTTCTCCTAACGATTCGCGCCGGGCGCGGTAAAAGCGGCTTCGGCTTTCCGCCCGCGCTTCCACCAGGCCGGCTTCCAGCAGCGCGCGCAGCTGAAGAGAAACCGCGCCGAAAGTGACGTCGGGCATGGAACGGTAAATCTCTCCGGCACTGAGCTCGTTGCTCCACACCAGGCGAAGGATCTCCCGCCTCCGGGGCGAGGCGAGCGCGGCCAGGGCTGACGTTTCCGTTATCATCGATTATTGTTTTAGATTAAACTAAAATATTGTCAAGCGGGAAATATGAGACGCCAGAGGAGTGCTTGTTGGCCGCCGTTTGCGGCCGCGGGGCCTCGCCCTCCAATCGGCCAGTCGGTTATCATTGAAGCGTACCCGCTTCCCGGGTTTACAGATCGCCCAAGAAATCTCTCCACGCCGCTGCCGGAATACGGCAGATGTGTGCGCGGGGCAAAAGCGACATTAAAACCCGCGGGGAACGCGAGCGGGGAAGCAAACCGTATTTCTTTGTATGGCCATCACCTCCACACCACCGCGCCGTGATCTTAGTTCGCTGAAGATCGACGACCGCTCGCGCCGCAGCGGCAAGTCCGGCAAGCGCCTGAGCCTGTTCGCGGCCGGCGTGGGCGCATTGGTTTTGCTGGGCGGACTCATGCTGGCGTTCCGCACCCAGCGTCCGGTAGTCGAAGTGGCCGCAGCCCGGTCCGCGGGCGATCTCCGCTCCCAGGCCCTGCTCAACGCCAGCGGCTATATCACGCCGCGGCGCCGCGCCACTGTCGCCGCCAAGGTTACCGGCCGGGTGGAGCAGATTTACGCGGAAGAAGGCATGCACGTGAGGGCCGGGCAGGTGCTGGCGGAGTTGGATTGCTCCCAGCCCAAGGCAGCCTTAGCTTCCGCCACCACCGATCGCGACGCGACCGCCGCCGCCCTGGCCGATCTCGAAGTCCAACTGGGCAATGCCGATCGCGAACTGAAGCGCGCGCAGGGGCTGCGCGCTGCCGGCGTCAATAGTGAACAGGCGCTCGACGCGGCGCGCACGCTGGATGACAGCCTGCGCTCCAGAATCGCTCTCACTAAGGAGCAGACGCGCGCGGCCACATCGCGGATCGAGGTCGCGCAGCAGGATGTCGATAACTGCACCGTGCGCTCGCCCTTTGAAGGCATCGTGGTCTCCAAGGACGCGCAGCGGGGCGAGATGGTCTCACCGATCTCGGCCGGCGGGGGCTTCACGCGCACCGGCATCGCCACGGTGGTGGACATGAACTCCATCGAGATCGAGGTCGACGTCAACGAGGCCTTTATCGCCCGGGTTCACGAGAAGCAGAAGGCGCTGGCCACGCTCGACGCTTATCCTGACTGGCAGATTCCGGCGACGGTGCGCACCGTGATCCCCACCGCCGACCGCCAGAAAGCCACGGTGAAGGTGCGAGTGGCCTTGGACAAGCTCGATCCCAAAATCCTTCCCGATATGGGAGTTAAGGTTGCGTTCCTCGACGATCAGCCTCCGGCAGCCCGGTCGGCGACGCCGGCCAAGGCCATCATTCCCAAGACTGCCGTGCGCAGCGAGCAGGGTAAGTCGGTCGTCTTTCTGGTGCGTAATGACAAGCTGGAGCGGCGCGCCGTAAGCCTGGGCACGGAGCGCGGCAGCGATGTGGAGATCATCGCGGGAATTTCCTCAGGCGACGTCGTGGTGGTGCGCAGCGCAGACACGTTGCGCGACGGCCAGGCAGTAGCGGTCAAGCAGTAAGGAGGCATCCATGGTGCGGGTGGACGGCGCGGGCGGAAACTCCAGCCTGATCAGCGTGCGCGGGCTCGACAAGAAATATTATCGCGGCGGCGAAGAGATCCACGTGCTGCAGGGTCTCAACCTCGACGTTGCCGCCGGCGAGTTTGTGGCTTTCATGGGCCCCAGCGGGTCCGGTAAGACCACGCTGCTCAATCTTCTTGGCGGCCTCGATGTGCCTTCCGCCGGCAGCATCACCGTGGATGGCGACGAGATCACGCACATGTCGCGCGGCCATCTCACCGAATGGCGCGCCCGCCACGTAGGTTTCATTTTCCAGATGTACAACCTGCTGCCCGTGCTCACCGCTTTCCAGAACGTGGAGTTGCCCCTGCTGCTCACCAAGCTCTCCAAGGCCCAGCGCAAGGAGCACGTGGAGACCGCGCTATCGCTGGTGGCGCTCGAGGATCGCATGCATCACTATCCGCGGCAGCTTTCCGGCGGACAGGAGCAGCGCGTGGCCATCGCCCGCGCCATTGTCTCCGATCCCACCTTCCTGCTGTGCGACGAGCCCACGGGCGATCTCGACCGCAAGAGCGCCGATGAAATCATGGACCTGATCGTCCGCCTGGTAGAGGAATACAAAAAGACCGTGCTCATGGTGACGCACGATCCCGTGGTCGCGCAGCGCGCGCTGACCACGCTGCACCTGGAAAAAGGCGCGCTGGTGGAAGGCGCGCTGCACAGCGCAATCTCCGGAGGCCGGCAGTGAGATATCGCGGGCTGATGGTGGCCAATCTGTTTCGCAAGAAAACGCGCCTGGCGCTGACGCTGGGCTCCTTCGCCGTAGCGCTGTTCCTCTTCGGGATTCTGGCGGCGGTAAAAGGCGCGTTCAATCAGGCGATCGATATAGCCGGTGTAGACCGGCTGGTGGTCATCAATCGCGTTTCGCTGATCCAGCCGCTCCCGCTTTCCTACGCTGACCGCATCCTGCGCATCCCCGGCGTCAAAGCCATCACCCACGACAACTGGTTCGGCGGCATTTACCAGGATGAGCGCAACTTCTTCGGCCAATTTGCCATCGACGACGAGAACCAGCGCAAGGTCTTTCCCGAATTCATTATTCCTGACGAGCAGTGGTCCAACTTCATGAAAGACCGCCAGGGCGCGATCGTGGGAGCCAACACCGCCAAGCGCTTTGGATGGAAGGTGGGCGACAGGGTTCCCATCAAGGGGACCATCATCCCCGGCGCCCACGAGTTCAATGTCGACGGCATCTATCACGGCAAGAAGACCGGCTCTGACGAGACCCAGTTCTGGTTCCACTGGGCCTACTACGATGAGCACGCTCCCACCGCGCTCAAAGGCCTTCCCGGCTGGTATTTCGTGCAGGTGGACAATCCGGAAGACTCGGCGCGCATCTCCAAGACCATCGATGAGATGTTCGCCAACTCTCCCTACGAGACGCGCACCGAGACCGAGCAGACCTTCGGCGCCAACTGGGTGAAACAGTTCGGCAACATCGAGTTCCTGATTCTGACCATCGGCAGCGTGGTGTTCTTCACCCTGCTGCTGGTGACGGGCAACACCATGGCCATCGCGGTCCGCGAGCGCACGGCGGAGCTGGCGGTGCTGAAAGCTGTCGGCTACTCCGACCGGTTCGTGATGATCTTCGTGCTCAGCGAGTCGCTCATTATCGCATTGCTGGGCGGCGGGCTGGGAGTTGCCGCGGCCAAGCTGCTGACCACGTTCTGGAATCCATTGCCCAACATCATGCCGTATTTCGCGATTCCGTGGCCTGCGGTGATGACGGGAATGGCACTCTCGCTGGCTATCGGCGCGGCCAGCGGCATCATGCCTGCAGCCAGCGCCATGCGGCTGCGCGTGGTGGACGCGCTGAGGAGAATCTGACATGGCGATTCCCGTGGTGTACAACCTGCGCAGCGTGCGCCAGCGCTGGACCTCAGCCATCGTCGCGGTGCTGGGAATCTCCGGCACCGTTGGCGTGTTCGTGGCCATGCTGGCTCTGGCCAAGGGTTTCAGGGCGACGGTGGTTTCCTCCGGCGCTTCCGACAACGCGCTGGTCATGCGCTCCGGCGCCAACACCGAGATCGTGGCCGCGGTGACGCTTGACGAAGTTCACGTGATCGAAGACTCGCCGGGCGTGGCGCGCACGTCGGCCGGTCCGCTGGTGACCGCCGAATCGGTCGTAGTGGTTCCCTTTCCCCAGCGCTCGACCGGGACTGACGCCAACGTGCAGGTGCGCGGCGTCTCGCCCAAGGCACTGGAGGTGCGCCCGCGAATCCGGATGATTCAGGGAGAGTTCTTTCATTCCGGGCTGACCGAACTGGTGGTCGGCAAAGCCGCGGCACAGACTTACACCGGGCTTACGCTGGGGAGCAAGCTGCGGTTTGTGGGCGGCGACTGGACAGTGGTCGGCATCTTCGACGCCGGCGGCACCAACTTCGACTCCGAAGTCTGGTGCGACGGCCGCGTGCTGCGCCAGGTCATGCATCGTCCTGACGACGTATTCCAGTCCGTCACCGCGCATCTGACGTCCTCTGACGCGCTGCAGGAATTCAAGGACGCGATCTCCTCCAATCCGCGTATGAACGTGGACGTCGCGCGCGAAGTCGATTACTACGACAAGCAATCGCAGACGCTCACCAAGTTGATCACCGTTCTGGGAGGGCTGGTGGCGGGGATCATGGGCATCGGCGCAGTCTTTGGCGCGCTCAACACCATGTACGCGGCGGTGGCGGAGCGCTCGCGCGAAATAGCCACCTTGCGCGCTCTCGGCTTCGGCGCCGGCAGCGTGGTCTTCTCCTTTATGATCGAGGCCTTGCTGATCTCTTTCATCGGCGGCGCGCTCGGCTGTCTGGCGGTACTTCCGCTGAACGGCCTGACCACCGCAGTGATGAACATGCAGACCTTCACTCAGGTGGCGTTCGCCTTTCGCATCACTCCTCTCTTGCTCGGCCTGGGCTTGCTGTTCGCCGTATTGATGGGCGTGGTCGGCGGATTCTTCCCGGCGATGCGCGCAGCCAGGCGCCCCGTCGCACCCGCGCTGCGCGGGCTGTAAAATGCGCACGGTCTCTCCTCCAGCACGCCGATGAAACACCATTCGCAAGCGATCAGCGTACGCATTGCGGAAATCTCTGACGCTGATCCTCTCTCCCGTCTGATCAACCAGGCCTTTGTCGTAGAACGGCCGATCTTCGAAGGCGACCGCACGAATCCGGATCAGGTTCGATCGCTGATGGCCAAGGGGAAATTTCTGATTGCGAGCGATTCGTCCGCGAGCGATTCCTTAAAGATGATTGGTTGCGTCTATGTTGAAGTGCGCAGCGATCGCGGTTATGTCGGGCTGCTCTCGGTGGATCCATCGCGTCAGGGCTCGGGTTTGGGACGCACGCTGATGAGCTCCGCGGAAGAATTCTTTCGCAGCGCAAAATGTGTTGCCGCCGACCTGCGCGTCGTCAGTCCGCGCACACCTTTGCCGGCGTTCTACCGCCATCTCGGTTATGTTGAAACTCACACCAGTGAGTTGCCGGCCGAAATCAGGGCGAAGATCCCGTGCCATTACGTCCACATGTCGAAAAAACTGGGCTGAGAAAGCGACTCACTGCTGCGGGGCAAGCGCGGCTCATCAAAACTCAACGTTTCCTTGCCCGCCGCTACAAATCTTCACCAATCCAAACCTGCGTACAAGCGGCTCTGTACTTAGATGGGCGACGCAGACAGTTGTCCTATGCAGGCGCTCGTTGCGGGACATACGGTAGAACCGATGCCAGGCGCCGCGTAAGGAGGAACCTCGATGGCCGGCCGTGCGCAGATCAGTCATCTCATCCGCAAGACCTCTAGCAAGATCAACTGGACACTTTTCGTTCTTCTCGTCTTCCTTCCGGCCGCTGGAATAGCGCAGGATGACGACCTCAACACCATCCACGTTCAACCCCGGCCGGAGATGCTGGCGCAGGTGCAGGCTGTGTACAACGCCTCGCAGGCACAGCAATCTTCGCAGCCGCAGGATCAGCAGCAACCGCCCAACGATCAGCCACCGCCGCCGCTCATTGTTCCTGCCGGAACCAGGTTGCCGCTGGTGCTGGCACGGCCGCTTTCCTTCAAGCACGCTCATCCCGGAGACACGGCATATCTGCAGACCACATTTCCCATTCTCGCGGGCGGGCAGATGGCAATTCCACCGGGAACATACCTTCAGGGCACGATCGACAAGATCACGCGGCGCGATCGTCTGCATGTTGTCCTGGCCTTCGATCTGCGCGCGGCCCAGGTGATCTTTTCGACCGGTTACACCGTCCCGATCCCCGGCCCGCTCTCGGCGAATCCGGTGTTGGCAAAATCCGTTCAGCCCAGCACAGGCGACTCAGTTCCCGTGCTGGCCGCGACCGGTGGACCGGCTACGCCAACGCTGCCTCCGCTGCCTTCTCCCGGATTCAGCAAAGCGTGGATCGCCATCATCGTCGTTCCCGCGGCCGCCGGAGTGTTGTTGACGGTTGCGGCCATCCACCACACCGATCTCCTGATGGAACCGGGCGTCTCCATGGAAGCCGTGCTTAGCGATCCGCTGATTCTCGATCCGGGTCGCGTGATGCAAGCTGTCCAGCAGTACTCCGCGCAGACTGCCATGACGCCGCCGCCGATTCCACAGGCGCCGCGCACGGGCACCTGCTGGACTCCCGGCAGTGCCGGTACGCCTGACACCATCATTCCCGGCACCGCGCCGACCATTATTCCCGGTACGCCTGACACCACCATCCCCGGCGATCCGCCGACAACCATCCCCGGTACGCCTTCGATCACAATTCCCGGCACTCCCGACACTGTGATTCACGGCACTCCGGGCACGGATCCCACTCCGTATCCTTGCCCCAGGTAAAGCCTCGTCGCAAGCCGCGCAACTGGGACTTCCCCGGTTGCGCTTGTTCTTACTCACACGCGCCGGCGCCGGATTTGACCGTGCTGTTGCGCGCGTCTATAGTCGCAGCAACGAGTTCAACGCTGGGTTTGCGCGAGAGGAAAGAACCATCCGACAGGTTTCGCATTACCGCGTGCTAGAGCGCCTGGGCTCCGGCGGCATGGGCACGGTTTGGGTCGCCGAGGACCTGAATCTTGGCCGGCGCGTGGCTCTCAAGTTTCTCTCTGAAGATCTCGCCGAACATCCGCAGGCTCTCGAGCGCTTCAAGATGGAAGCGCGCACCGCCTCATCGCTCAATCATCCCAACATCTGCACGATTTACGAAATCGGCGAGGCTGACGGCGAATCTTTCATCGCCATGGAACTGATCGAAGGCGAGCCCCTGGACCAGTACATGCAGAAGCACCGCATGGAGCTGCAGGAGATGCTCGACCTGGCGATACAGATCGCCGACGCGCTTGACGCCGCGCACTCCCGCGGCGTGATCCATCGCGACATCAAGCCGTCCAACATTCTGATTACCTCGCGCGGCCAGGCCAAGGTGCTGGACTTCGGACTGGCCAAGCTGGTCGCGGCCACGCGCGCTGCCGATCAGCCCACTTTCGCCGGCGCGACCATCGGCGCCGGCGCCGAACATCTCACCTCGCCGGGAATGGCGGTGGGAACTACAGCATTCATGTCGCCGGAGCAGGCGCGCGGCAAAGAGCTCGACCCGCGCAGCGATCTCTTTTCCTTCGGCGCGGTGCTCTACGAGCTCACCACCGGCCGCTTGCCCTTCGACGGCGCCACCGCCGCAGTGATCTTTGATGGCATTCTCAACCAGCATCCGGTGCCGCCCATCGAGCTCAATCCCGCGCTGCCGCCCAAGCTGGATGAGATCATCCGCACGGCTCTCGAGAAGGACCGCGACCTGCGCTACCAGAGCGCCGCGGAGATGCGCGCCGAACTCAAGCGCCTCAAGCGAGACACGAGCTCCGGTCGTGTGGTGCTGCCCTCGGGGAGTTCGACCAGGACTCCCGATTCGTCGGCGGCAGCGCCTGCCCCGCGACGCGACTCCGCGTCTGCAAACGTCTTCACCGTAGCACGTCCTCCGGTGAACTGGCGCCGCAGGGCTCTGTATTTCGGAATACCGCTGTTGGCGGGATCCATCGTGGCCGCAGTTGCTGTTTATTTTGCGACTCGTGAGCATGAACACCATTTCGATTTGCAAAACATGAAGCTTACCCAGGTAACGGTGAGCGGCAACGTGGGCGCCGCAGCGCTCTCGCCGGATCGGCGTTACATCGTTTACGTCTTGCGCGAAGGTTCGCAGGAAAGCCTCTGGGTACAGCAACTGGCGACCGGCAGCAATGTGCAGATCGCGGCTCCGGACCAGACTCGTTTTGTCGCTGTCAGTTTTACTCCCGACGGGAACTACGTGATGTTCGTGCGTTCCGACAAATCCACAGCGAATTTCCGCTACCTTTATCAGGTTCCGTCGCTTGGCGGGCAGCCGCGACAGCTTGTCCGCGACATTGATTCCGCGCCGGCCTTCTCTCCTGACGGTCAGCAGATCGCCTACAGCCGCGGGATTCTCGAGCCTCAGGGTAACCAGATCCTGATCGCCAATGCCGACGGTACCGGCGAACGAGTGCTGGCCAACCGACCTGGATTTGCCCCTGGCTTTCCCACGGTCTCGTGGTCGGCTGACGGCAAGAACTTGGCGCTCGTCTCACCGGAGACCCGCGAGGGCACGGCCCGCTGGGTCCTGGAAGCGGTCTCGACAAAAACCGGCGACGTCCGCGATCTGTATTCGTTTAACACCACTGCTCGAGCCGCCGTCTGGCTGCCCGATGGTCATGGTCTGCTGGTTGCGGCCCCAGACCCGCAAAGCGGGCGTGGCCAGATCTTTTTCATTGAGTATCCAGAGGGTACGCTGTCGCGCTTTACTAACGATCTGACCAATTACGACTTTTGCTGTCTGGACATTACACGGGACGGCAAGTCGTTGGTCGCGCTGCAGAATACCATCTCCAGCGACATCTGGATCGCGCGCGGCGACGGCACCGGCGCCCGCCAGATCACTTCCGGAGAGCCCTTAGGGGTCGGGTTGAGTTGGATTGGCGAAAAACTCGCTGCCGGAAATCCCCAGGGGCAGTGGTCGATTTTCAACCCCGATGGCACCGGTATGTCCCCTTTTGCACGGGAACAAAAGTTTGTCTTTTCCGTTACCGGTTGCGGCAATTATCTTCTTTACACTTCCTGGCATGAGGGAGCTTTTGACCTTTTGCGCAGCGACATCGACGGTTCAAATGCCATGAAGCTGGCTTCCTCAGGAATGCTGGCTGCTCCACAGTGCGCGCCTGACGCAAAATCGGTGCTCTATGCGTTGAGAGGATCTATTTGGCGGGTTCCCATCGAGGGTGGCACGCCGGTAAAACTCGATGTCCCATTCACACTTGCCTGGTACTCTCCTGACGGAAAGCTCCTCGTTTACGGCGTGCAGAAGATCGAGGGAGGCAACATGACCGCAAAAATGGTCGTTGCTCTTTCTACGGGCGGGGCTCCGTTAAAGACTTTCGATGTTCCCTTTGGCATGGATTCCCCGCGCTTCACTCCAGACAGCAAAGGAGTCGCGTTCATGCTCACCCGTGACCGCGCCACCAATATCTGGGAACAGCCCCTGTCCGGAGGACCGCTGGTCCAACTTACGCACTTTACCAGCGGAAATATGTTTGCCTACGCCTGGTCCAAGGACGGGAACCAGCTCGCTTTCTCCCGAGGCCAGCGCAAAACCGACGTGGTAATGATGAGCAACTTCCACTAAAAAAAAGCCGCACCGGCTGCTGACCGGTGCGGCGACTAAGCAGAACCACTACCAGACGCGGCAGGCGTTGGCGCTCACCATCTTCTGCCCGGTCTTGCAGCCCCACGCCTTGGCGAAGTCGGCATCGTTGGTCACAGTGCCGGTCACGCGGTATTCTCCGGGCGAGTGCGGATCGGTCTTGGCCAGAAGCCGCGCGCTCTCCGGCGTATGGTTCTCGCACCACACCTGGGCAAAGCCGATAAAGAAACGCTGCTCGGCGGTGAACCCATCTTTCTTCTTTGCCACGTCCGGATGCTGCGCCATATCTTTTTCCAGCGCCATCAGGGCGATGTGAATGCCGCCGTTGTCCGCCGTGTTTTCACCGAGTGTAAGCCGGCCGTTGAGATGCAGGTCATCCACGGCCACGAAGCCGCTGTACTCGTCGGCCACGCAGGTAGTGCGTTTGTCGAACTCGGATCGATCGGCGTCCGTCCACCAGTTGGTCAGGTTGCCGCTGCCGTCGAACTTACTGCCCTGGTCGTCAAAGCCGTGCGTCAGCTCGTGGCCGATGACCACGCCGATGCCGCCGAAGTTCACCGCGTCATCCACGCTCTTGTCAAAGAACGGCGGCTGCAGAATTCCCGCCGGAAAGTTGATGTTGTTCTGGGGCGGGTTGTAGTAGGCGTTCACCGTGGGCGGCGACATGCCCCACTCGCTCTTATCCAGCGGCTTCCCGATCTTGTTCAGTTGGCGCCGGACCTCAAACGCCCGCGCTCGTTGCACGTTACCCAGATAGTCGCCGCGGACGATCTTCACCGTGGAATAATCGCGCCAGTTGTCGGGATAGCCGATCTTGTTGGTGATGGCCTGCAGCTTGGCCTCGGCCTTCTTCCTGGTGTCCGGGGTCATCCATTCCAGCGTCCGGATATCGTCGCCCAGCGCCGACTCCAGCGCCTGCACCATGCGCAGCATGCGCTCCTTGCCTTCCTTGCCGAAGGTCTCCTGCACATACGGCTGGCCCACGGCCTCACCCAGAAGCTGGTCGGTGGTCTGGACGCAGCGCTTCCACCGCGCCTGCAGCTCCTTGGCGCCGTTCAAATACTTGCCCTGGAAGGCAAAGTTCTCTTCCACGAACGGCTGCGAAAGCTGAGGCGCGGCCGCCCGCAGCGCGTGCCATCTGAGATAAGTCTTCCAGTCGTCGAGCGAAACCGATTCCAGCGCCGGGCTCACCTTTTGGAAAAAGCCGGGAGGGATCACGTTGATTTCCGTGAAGCTGGGACCGCCGCGGCCGGCGAAGAGGCGGGCAAACTGGAAATTGGGAGCCAGGGCTTCCAGCTCGGCAACTGTCATCTTGTGATCGCGATTCTTAGGATCCCGCATCTCCACGCGCTTCAGCGAGGCTTCCGCCAGCTTGGTCTCGATCGCCATCACTGCCTGCGCTTCTTTTTCAGCGGCTTCCTTGTTGTCGCCCAGCAGGACGAACATGTTGGCCATGTGCTCCAGATATTTCTGGCGCGTCTCCACCGACTTGGCATCGGTGTCCGTGTAATAGTCGCGATCCGGCAGCCCCAGTCCGCCCTGGACGATGTTCGCCATCTGCATGCTGGCGTTGTGCAGGTCCGGCTGCGCAGTAAATCCGAAGAGAGCCGGAACGCCCAGGGTCTGCAGGTTAGCCAGCGCGTCGATCAACTGGTCGCGGGTCTTGATGGCCGCGATACTGTCCAGCTCCGGCTTGAGCGGAGACGCGCCTTTGGCGTTAACTCCGGCTTCGTCCATGCACGACTGGTACATGTCGCCGATCTTCTGCGTCACCGGGTTGCGCTTGGGATCGTCCGCCGAAGCTTTCTCCAGAATCTCGTGCACGATCTGGCGGTTGTACTCCGCCAGTTCGTTGAAGCGGCCCCAGCGCGACTGGTCGGAGGGAATGGGGTTGTTCTTGCGCCAGTTGCCGCAGGCGAACTGATAGAAGTTGTCGCAAGGGTCCGCCGTCTTGTCCATGGCGCCCATGTCGAACGACTTGGGCCTGGCTACCCCCTTGTCGGCTGTATCGGCTGCCGCCGCGCCGTTCTCAGCCGCGGCTATGGCGGTCTCCGATTGGGGCGCATTCTGCGCTATCAACCCCAGCGCCCCCAGGAAGAACCACATGAATGCAAAGCATTTACGAAGCATAGGTCCCTCTTCTCTCGTCTTGATTTTCAGAAAACTGAAAAGTGTATGCCCTTTCCCAACCGCCTGCAAATCCCCGTGAAAACGGGGCGTGCTGACCGGGAAACGCCGGCAAAAAGCCGCCCCCCGGGTCTGCTGACTAAAGTAACGTATTCGCCGGGAATAACTTATTGCCCTCGTCTTAGGCTTGCTACATGATTCTCCGAGTAGCGGTTGTGCTTCCCTGGCGCGGGAAGCATCGCGCGTAACCGGAGAAGACGTGTCGGCGATCAGCGAAGCCCCGTTTGATGTCCCAAACATCATTGCCCGCAGCGAATCCCTGCAGCGCGTGATGAAGCTGGCGGAAAAGCTCGCCCGCCATCCCGCGGCGGTGCTGATCGTGGGCGAGACCGGCACCGGAAAAGAGATGATCGCCCGCCTCATTCACAGCCATTCTCTGCGCTGCAACAACCCCTGGATCGACGTGAACTGCGCCGCCATCCCCGAACATCTGGTGGAAAGCGAACTCTTTGGGTACGAAAAGGGCGCGTTTAGCGGCGCCGACGGCATGAAGCCGGGATTCTTCGAACTGGCCGACAACGGCACGCTTTTTCTCGACGAAATCGGCGACCTTGACCAGAAAGTCCAGGCCAAGCTGTTGCGCGCGCTCGATGGCGTTCCTTACTACCGCCTGGGCGGAAGCAAGAAGGTCAACGTCAGCGTTCGCGTAGTTGCCGCCACCAACAGCGATCTGGAAGAGAGAGTCCGCGACGGAAAATTTCGCAGCGATCTTTACCACCGTCTCGCCCAGTTCCGTCTTGACGTGCCGCCGCTGCGCGAACGCCCCGAGGACCTTATTGGAATTGCTGAGCAGGCGCTGCACGAACATTACCCGGAATCGCGCTTCACCCGCGAAGCCGTTGAGGCGCTTCTTATCTATACCTGGCCGGGCAACGTTCGCGAGCTGCGCAACGTTGTATTCCGCGCCGTCATGCAATCTCCCACCGCGGCCTCGGAAATCGCGGCCGATGATCTTGAACTTCCTGTGGGAATCTCCGGCGACGAGCGGTCATTATCCTCTCCGCTCTCCGGCGACCTGAGCCAGGTGGAGCGGCAAATGATCTTCCAGGCCCTGGAGCGCTGCAACGGCAATCAGGGCAAGGCCGCCGAGGCGCTGGGAATCTCCCGCCGTACACTGATTCGCAAGCTCAAGATCTACCGCGCCAGCGGCCTGGATTCTCCCGCGGGTGCTATCAGTCCCCTGCAACAGCGCTACTATCGCGCGCGCCTGGAAATTCCCGTACGCGTGAAGGTCGGCAATGAGACCTTCGAAGGCCAGCTGGTGAATTTGAGCCTGGGCGGAGCGGGTGTAAGGACCGACCGCCTGCTTCGCTTCGGGACCCCGGTTTCACTCACCTTCTGCATGCCCGGCGCCACCAAGGAGACTGAGATGATCGGCCGCGTGGCCTGGACCAACAAAGACGGCCACCACGGCATCCAGTTCGGCGACCTCTCCGTGCCCATGCGTACAACTCTGCAGCGCCTGCTCTACACCGAAATGCAAAAGGACGGCTGGGCCCTCACCCAGTAATTCTGTCCCGCGTTACCGCCGGCCGATCACTCAGGAATCTCAACACCGGGCATCTCCCCCTCTCTCTTCGGCAATCGGCGTCAGAACAAGACGATTCTGCTCTGCTTGCCATATACTTCTCGGCAACAATCGGCAATGAGCACTCCCAAAATCTTCTGCCTACCGGACCTGGAAGCTCTCAGCGAAAGCTGCATGTCGCCCATGGCGCGCGCCTACCTGTGCGGCGGCGCGGGCGACGAGATCACCATGCGCGCCAACTGCGAGGACTGGAAGCTCCTTCGCCTGAACCCCAGAATTCTGGTTGACGTCTCCGAGATCGACACCAGAACCGAACTCCTGGGCCAGTCCCTTGACCTTCCCATCCTCCTCGCTCCCGCGGCCTTCCAGCGCCTGTGGCATCAGGAGGGCGAACTGGCCACGGTTGAGGGCGCCAACCGAGCCGGCGTCACCCTGGTCACCAGCACCTACGCCACCGTGGGAGCAGCCGACCTTGCCCGCGCCGCCACCCGCCCGCTGTGGTTCCAACTCTATACCCAGCCCGACCGCGGCATGACCCAGGAACTGGTCAAGCTGGCCGAAGCTGCCGGATGCAAGGCCATCGCTGTGACCGTCGATACCCCGGTGCTGGGCATTCGCAATCGCGAGGCGCGCTCTGAGTTTAACCCGGGTACCGACGTCAAGCTGCCCAACATCGCCGCGTTCCTTTCGTCCGGCGCGCCCGTAAAAGGCTTCAGCCTGACCAACCCCAAGCTCACCTGGAGCGACATTGAGTGGCTCTGCTCGGTCGCCAAAATCCCGGTCTGGCTTAAAGGGGTCATGAATCCCGATGACGCTGTTCGCGCCGCCACCACCGGGGCCGCGGGCGTCATCGTCTCCAACCACGGCGCCCGCAACCTCGACACTCAGCCTTCCACCGCCGCCGCCCTGCCCCGCATCGCCGAAAAAATTCAGGGGAAGATTCCTTTGCTGGTCGATGGCGGCATCCGTCGCGGCAGCGACATCGTCAAAGCCCTGGCCCTCGGCGCCAAAGCCGTCCTCATCGGGCGGCCTTATCTGCACGGCCTGGCCATCGCCGGAGCCGAAGGCGTGGCCCGCGTGGTCGAGGTCCTGCGCGAAGAACTCAAGGCTGTGATGGCGTTGACCGGGAGAAGGTCAATCGCGGAGATTGACCGGTCGGTGCTCTGGGAAGGCTGAGGGCTCTAGCCAAGTCATCGACGGGACTCAGGCTCATCCGCAGTGAACCCGTCGCCGCGCAAAATATATTGACTCGGGATGATGTTTTTCATAAGATAAGATATTGTAGCGACTACGTACAGGAGCTACTACGGGAACGGACCTGGCCGTGTGGAATGCTGCTTTGCTTTTTGAAGGGAATTCGGCTGTTCCACTTTACGTAGTCAAAATGAATTGACCTGGATTGAAGTGGATTGGAATGGATTGAAACCGGGAGGGGAGGGGTCAGAATCGGGCAGTCGGGATGTTGGGCCCTCGGATGATCTGAAAACAAAAGACTTAGCACCCGGCGGATCCTGCGAAATCGGACTCATTTGAGCCTGATTTGAGCTGCGAAATGCGGCCATTCGCAAAGATCATTGAAAACTTAAATTGTGAAGCGTTTTGGCGGACCGAGGTTTCGAGGCTCGCCAAACGACGGGCGGGCTCGGCGCATCAGAAATCGCTTTAAGCGCTGGAGCGGACATCTGCGATCCGTCAGCGGAGGGTTTTGAGTTCGGATCTCTAGGAGCTCCCGATCAGCACGCCGGCAAGGAAAACTAAAATGCCGCCAATCAGCACCTGCACCGTGGCCGTGAGGATCGGCGAGTCCATGTAGCGGTGCCGCACCCAGGAGATCACGCTCAGCTCCAGCAGCACCACGATCACCGCCACCGTGAACGCCACGCTGAAGTTCGGGATAAGAAACGGCAGCGTGTGTCCGATCCCGCCCAGCGCGGTCATCAGCCCGCACACTGTGCCGCGAATCCAGGGATGTCCGCGGCCGGTGAGGCTGCCGTCGTCCGACAGCGCTTCGGCAAAGCCCATGCTGATGCCCGCGCCGATCGAAGCCGCCAGGCCCACGTCGAATGCAAAATGCGTGTTGCGCGCCGCGAAGGCCGCCGCAAACACCGGCGCCAGCGTGGAAACCGATCCGTCCATCAGCCCGGCCAGGCCCGGCTGCACGATCTGCAGCACAAACAGCTTGCGGTTGGCCGCTTCTTCCTGCCCGCGCGTGGCCTGGTCCAGCTTCCCTTCCAGTTCTTCGGCGCGGTATTCGTGTGAGCGCTCTTCCTGGGCCAGGTCGTTGAGCAGTTGCCGGATGCTGGCATCCTCGGTGCGGCTGGCCGACTTCTCGTAAAAACGCCGCGTCTCCACTTCCATGGTCGCGGCTTCCTTGCGCACCGCGTCCAGGCGCATGGGGCTGGTCAGCCACAGCGGGCTGCGGTGCAAGAAGCCGCGCACGTCGTTGCGGCGGATCAGAGGAATATGTTCGCCGAACTTGCTTTGATACAGCTCGATCAGCCGGCGGCGATGCCCTGACTCTTCCTCCCGCATCTCGTCGAACATCTTCGCCGTTCCCGGGAAGGTCTGCCGCAGTCCTTCTGCGTAGTCGGCGTAGATGCGTTCGTCTTCTTCTTCCAACGAGATCGCCAGGGCCAGGATCTCGCGCTCCGTAAGGCTCTCAAAGCTGCGCATATGAGGAGAGATTGTAATTTATGCCGCAAATCCCGGGCAGAGCGACAGAAGCTGAGATCAATTCTGCGTCGCCTACGGGCCCTGGGATTTCGGAAACACCAGCTCCCTGATGTATAAAGACACCCTTCGCGCTGGAGGAAAGACAGCATGGCCAACTTCATCGGGGCGCTCGACCAGGGCACCACCAGCACTCGTTTCATGATCTTCGATCGCGCGGGCAAGACTGTGGCCAGCGCCCAGAAGGAGCATCAGCAGATCTATCCTCAGCCCGGCTGGGTTGAGCATGATCCCGCCGAGATCTGGCAGCGCACCCAGGAAGTCATCGGCGAAGCTATGGCCCAGGGCGGCGTGCGCTCCGCTGATCTGGCCGGCATCGGCATCACCAACCAGCGCGAGACCACCGTCCTCTGGCATCGCGGCACCGGCAAGCCCGCGCACAACGCCCTGGTCTGGCAGGACACGCGCGTCTCCGGCGACGCAGCCAAGCTCACCCGCGACCTCGGCCAGGATTTCTTTCGCGCCAGGACCGGTCTGCCCATCACTACCTATTTCAGTGGATTGAAAATCCGCTGGCTTCTGGAAAACGTGCCCGGCCTGCGCTCTCAGGCGGAAGCCGGCGACATCCTCTTCGGCAACATCGATACCTTTCTTGTCTGGCATCTCACTGGCGGCCCGCGCGGCGGCGTCCACGTCACCGACGTGACCAACGCCAGCCGCACTCAGCTTATGGATCTGAAAACGCTGGCCTGGGATCGCGACATTCTTCAGCGCTTCGCCATTCCCGCCCAGATCCTGCCGCGCATCGCCTCCAGCAGCGAGATCTACGGCAAGGCCACGCTGCCCGCTATCGCCGGGCTGCCCATTGCCGGGATTCTCGGCGACCAGCAGGCCGCGCTGGTCGGCCAGGCCTGCTTCGACGCCGGCGAAGCTAAAAACACCTACGGCACCGGCTGCTTCATGCTCATGAACACCGGCGAGCGGCCCTCTGCCTCGCAGCACGGGCTGCTGACCACGCTGGCCTACAAGTTTGGCGATCAGCCGCCGCGCTATGCCCTGGAAGGCAGCGTGGCCATCTCCGGCGCGCTGGTGCAGTGGATGCGCGACAACCTTGGCCTGATCAAGTCCAGCGCCGAGATCGAGGATCTTGCCCGCTCGGTCAAGGACAACGGCGACCTCTACTTCGTCCCAGCCTTCTCCGGCCTCTACGCGCCATACTGGAAAGATACGGCGCGCGGCGTCATCGCCGGCCTCACCCGCTACGCCAACAAAGGCCACCTGGCCCGCGCGGTGCTCGAAGCCACCGCTTTTCAGACCCGCGACGTGGCCGGCGCCATGGAAAAAGACAGCGGCATCAAGCTTAATGTGCTGCGCGTCGATGGCGGGATGGTCGACAACGATCTGCTGATGCAGTTTCAGGCCGACATCCTGGACTGCCCCGTCGTACGGCCGCTGGCCCGGGAGATGACGGCTCTCGGCGCGGCCTACGCCGCCGGCCTCGCGACCGGATTCTTCTTGAGCACCAGCCAGCTGCGCTCGCAGTGGCAGGCCGGCAAGACCTGGAAACCCACGCTCCCGCCGGAGAGCCGCGAGCGCCTCTGTCACTCTTGGAAGAAAGCTGTAACCCGTTCATTTAATTGGCTGGAGTAGGGCCACTCTCGTAGCCCGGCAACGTTCGATTTTCAGAAAAAACCGGGATCATTGTTCCACTTCGGCATGGGGAAGGTTAAAGTAGGCGCGCGCACTTCAGCACGATCAGTTCACAATTCAATCGATATGGAGACGGACCATGTCACCCAAGGCCCGCAGTCTTCTGATTGCGTTCGCTGTTTTCTTCTTCTCGATGATCGTGGTTGCCGCCGGCGCATGCCAGGCTGCGCAACCCCCCGAGGAGTACAAGGTACAACCCGGACAGCATCAACACCACGGCGGCCCGCACCACATGAACATTCCCGACACTTCGGGGCAGAAGTGCGAGCCTAAGTTTACTTACACTCCCGGTCCCACCGACCCTACTCACTGGCCCGGTCTTTGCACCACCGGAAAAATGCAGTCGCCCATCGACATCACTCACGGCCAGCGCCTGCCCATCCCGCCCGTGAGTTTTGAATATCAGCCCGCCGAGTTGGCTGTCTTCAACAACTGCAACCAGTATCAGGTGGAGCTTCTCTTTTCCGATAACTACTGGCTGCGGGTCGGCAAGAAGCCGTACTTCCTCACCAACATCCACTTTCACGAGCCGGCCGAGTATGCCGTGGATGGCAAGCGCGCCTCCATGGCGATTCACCTGGTGCATCTGTCACCCGAATCCACTTTCCTGGTGATCGAAGTCCCGGTTGTTGTCGGCCAGGAAAACTCGGTCATGAAGACCATTCTCGATCGCGTCCCCGACCCCGGACAGGAGAAGAAATTTAAAGACGCTGAGATCAACGCTATGGATCTGCTGCCCGCCGATCGCGATTTCTACCGCGTCCCCGGCTCCCTGACCACGCCGGGTTGCAATGAAGGCGTGACCTGGTTTGTGATGAAGAACCCCATCGAGATGTCGGCGGCGCAAATCGCGGAGTACAAGAAGCACTATCACGACACCGCGCGGCCGTTGCAGCCGGCCAACAACCGGCCTGTCGCGGAGCCGCCGCTGAAGTGAAAAGCCGCGGAACCCGTGCCATGACGCTGAACCGATCCGTTCTCGCGTTGATTCTGCTTGTGCCTGCGGGCCTGGCTGCAAGCGCCCAGCAGCCCGCGCCGCCGCTTGATCCGCAAAGCTCAAGCTATCAGGCGCAGCGCCGGCAAGCCTCGGAGCTCTTTGAGCAGGGCAAGCGGCTGGAGGCGCTGCCGATTCTTGAACGCCTGGTGCGCAGCCGTCCCAAAGACGATCAGATGCTGGTCGCCCTCGCCGCCTGCCTGGTCGAGCACGCCGCAACCTTGACCGATCAGCAGGCCGCGGCCCAGGAGCGATTCCGCGCCCGCGATCTCCTCGACCAGGCCTGGAAGCTGGGCAACACCAGCACATTGGCGCAGAATCTCTCCCACCTGCTGAAGGAACTGCCCGCCAGCGGCGCCCTCAAGTTCTCTGACAACCCTGCCGTCGACCAGATCATGCAGGCTGGCGAGGCGGCCTTCGCCCGCCGCGATTTTGACGAAGCTATCAGAGACTATTCTCACGCTCTGGAACTTGAGCCCAAAAACTATTCGGCGGCGCTCTTCATCGGAAACAGCTATGACCGCAAGGGCGACTACGTTAACGGACGCAAGTTGTATCAGCAGGCCATGGCGCTCGATCCCAACGTCGAAACCGCCTATCGCTACTGCGCCGACATGCTGGCCAGGCAGGGCGATATGGCCGGTGCCCGCGCCATGCTCATCCACGCAGCCGTTGCCGAACCTTATAACCGGATCGTGTGGCGCGAACTCCACGCCTGGGCCACCCTCAACAAAACTAAGATCAATGAGATTTATATCGGGCAGCCGGCGCCCAAGACCACCGGCTCTGAACCTGGTGGTAACTCATCATCGGCGACTCAGGTAAGCGCCGCCTGGCAGGCTTATCGCTCCGTGCAGGCTGAGTGGCGCCAGGGCGACGCTTTCCGCAAGTACTATCCCCGGGAAACGAAATACCGGCACTCGCTAGGCGAGGAACTCCAGGCCTTGACCGCGGCCGCCGATACTGAAGAAAAACAGAGACAAAGCGCCAGGAACGGTGCGGCTCCCGCAGAAGATCCATCCTTGACTCTGCTGTTGAGACTCCATCGCGCCGGTCTGATCGAGGCTTATGTGCTCTTCAGCCTCGGGGACGAAGGCATCGCCCGCGACTACGCCGCCTACCGCGGCAGGAATCGCGCTAAACTCGAAGCTTACATGGACCAGTTTGTAATCCCCAGCCTGTAGGCGCGCGCCGCATTCAGCGCTCACCATTTGCTCCCTCCGGCTGAGGTGCTGAGTGCTGACGCTCCTCCAAAAAACTCCGGCTCCGGAATCATCCGGAGCCGGCGATCTGAATCGATCGAATGCTATTGCGTGCAGCCCGTCTGCGGGCAAACGCGCTCGATCGCCATCATGCCCAGGTCCTCATGCGAGAGGATGTGGCAGTGATAGACGAAGTCGCCCACGTCCGGACCCCGGAAGTCCATGAGCAACTGCGCTGTCGGCAGCGGTGTGCTCTTCTTGCCGGTCCAGAACGGGACTTCGATCATGTCCGCAAACTGCCCGTTCATGGCATGGTTCTGGGGATTGCCGTTGATTTCGTAGTTGTCTTGCTCAAGAACCAGGAAGTGGATCTGGTGCTGGTGAAATTCATGGTTCTCCTGAGCGATGTTCTGCACGTTCCAGTGCTCCACCGATCCCTGCGTGGTGATCACCGCGGGAGGATTGTTGTTATCGAACAGCGTGGGCGGCTGCCCGGCGCTGACCTGGGTGATGAAGAATTCGGTCGGCTGAACCTCGCTGAACTGGAAAGTCCTCGTCGCGGTGACCGTGGCCGAACCCAGCCCGCCGAACCGTTGTGCCGTAATCACGCCCGTCGATACCGGCAGGGTGTTATCGGCGCTCGCAGTGCGGCCGCCTTTCACGATGTTGGCAATCGCGCGCGTTGGGTCGCAATCGCCCTGCGGGCCGGTGTTGACGTTATTGGTAATGAACTGCGCCACCTTCACCGACGACGACGGAGGCTGCACGATGAACTCCACGCGTCCGGCCACCGCCAGGCGGTAATCCGTCACCGGAATCAGCTGGCCCGGAGCGGTTCCGTCCTGTGAGTTGACCGGAACGGCGTCAATCCCCACCACCTGTAGGGTCTGCGGAACTCCGTCATAGAGCACCTGCAGGTCCAGGATGGTATCCGCCGTGCTGTTGCTTACCCGCCAGAATTGCGGTCCGTTCCCCATGTGGACCACGGCCGGAGTAAACGTGATGCTGGTTGTCTGCCCCTTGGAGTTGACTGTGGCATTCGAGTCGATGGAAACGTTGTTGATGACCAGGTCCTGGAACGGAATATTGACGCCGCAGTTCCCCGGGCCTTCACCCAATCCCTGCACCTGCGCCTGGTCTCCGATCACAAAGATCTGCTCGTCCATTCCTGAGACCGCCGGCTGTACGTTCTCAATCCCGTCCACCACCAGCGCTCCTCTGCCGCCGCCCAGCAGCGCCAGTTCCGCCAGCCCGTGAACGTGCGGGTGATACCAGTAAAGCCCCGGAGGCTCATCGGTCGGGAACTGCAGGCTGTATTGGAAGGTGTTGCCGGGGTTCACCAGCGTCTTGACCACGTTGTCACCGTGGCAAGCAGGCGTGGTGTTGGTGCCGTGGTAGTGGATGTTCATCGAGCCGCCGCTCATGGCAAAGCCGGAAGAGCCGGTCCCGACTTGCTGTTCGAACGTGGTATCGCCGCAGTTCGGCGCGTTAAACGGCTCGTCAGTGTCCAGTGCATCGTTGAATGGCGTGTTGTTGGTCACGGTGACGTTCAGCGTGTCGCCCGCCTTCACGTGCAGCGTTGGGTTCTCCAGGCCGTCCGGCGTCATGAAGCAGAACAGCTGCCGGCCCACCGAGTCGGTGACCGACTGGTACGAGAACTGCACGTTCAAAACTCCGTTCTGGCTGAACAGCGCAGCGGGATTGCTGACCACGCTCCCTGCCGCCAGGCGCGGACATGGATTGGCAACCGGCGCGACCGTCTGCGCGGCCAGGTTGGCCGCCGGCAGCGCCAGCAAAAGCACTGCAAAAACCGTCAATACAACGGATATCCGTCGATTCATTACATTCCTCCGGTGATTCTTCAGTTTGGCCAAACTGATCGATCGGGAACTTTCTCAGCAGGAGTGCTGCGGCTGAGGTTAGGCGCAAACGGCGCCAGATTTCTTACGGGAAAAGCCGCACGCCGCAGAAAAGGCACCAAGGCCTCGGTGCGGGGAAGCGAACCTCTCTCCGCTCAATGTGGAATCAAATTCCCGCGACTCTTGCTTCCGCCGAGCAATAGCCACTCACGGGCGCGAGGATTCTAGTACCCCCTGCGCAACGGGGCTGAAGCTCAGGAAAGATTTCTGTTTTTGTAAATCTTATTTTTGTAAGAAATTCCGTCGAAAACGGTTCACATCATTAGGCGATTTTGCGCCGCTTTTTAGCCGATTTGGCTATTTCCTCCCGGGACGGTCCCCCAGCCTATCTTTTTCATTTCTGTAAATGAAACATCCTGGCTTTTCCGTTCACTACTTACTGTAGGCAGTTTCCGTGGAGCTTCTTTGCGCGAATTATGACTGATCAGGAAACAAATCGGAAAACGCAATCGTCCGATCCCGGCCGGGCTTCACTCCGGTACGCGCCACAGTCCGGCGCTTCCGCGACGCGCAGCAGCAGCGCCGCTATAGCTGCCGGCCTCGACTACCTCCTGCAGCACGTTGCGGAGTGGGACTGTTCCGGCAAAGCCGACGCCTGGATGGGATGTTGTGTTCTGGCCCGTCTTGGCGAGCTGCCCGAGCACTCCATCAGCAGCTTGTTGCGCGAGAAAGTGGAAGCCGCCCTCGGCAATCTGCTCCGTATGCGCGCCGCTTGCGGACACAACGACACTGACGCCGAATTCCTTGGCCGCACCATCATCGCTCTTCGCGCCGGTGGCCAAGCCCCTCCCGAAGATCTGCTCCACGCCCTCTGGCGTTGCCGCCAGACCGACGGAGGCTTCGCTCTTTTTCCCCAGGACTGGAGCGGCAGCGCTCCCGAAATCACCGTAACTGCCGTTCATGCTCTGCGAACCATGGATCGCCCGGCGGAAGACTTTCTCGCCGGATGCATGCAGCGCGGCGAAAGCCAGCTGTCTTCGTGGCTTTCTGTTTGTGCGGGAATTCTCGACTGGGAGAAAGGCCTGGCGCCTCTTCCCCTGCTCAACCAGGCTTGCCGGCTGATCGTTCGCGTGCGCCCACAGAGCGCCTTCGAGCACGCTCTGCTGCTGCGCTGCCTGGTGCGCCTGCGCCTGCAGCAGGCCTGGATCTCGGCCGCCGAGCTGCGCGGCATGCAGATGGAAAATGGGTCGTGGCCGGGCCCGGCGCCGCGCCGTCCCGCCGCCCGGGAGCTTTCCTTCAACCCCGACCAACAGAATGTGATTGCAACCGTAACCGCGGTTTCGGCGCTGGCCCTGTGCGAGTCCCAGCCTGGACTCTACTTCGGGTCAGACCTGCCCCGGCCGCGCCGGCTCTACGAGTCCTAAAGGTGGTGTAAGTTGCCAGGAGCACGCTTAGTCAAATCATCAACCCGGCGTCGTCCCGATTCGCGCGCGCACTCTCCCTTACGTGTTGTCCCCGCCCCGCTGGCTGCCCCGTTCCGCCCGGCCGCTGCAGTATACTTGTCGCCACGAAAAGTGGACCTCTACTCATTTGACGCGGATTACCTGCGGCGACTGAAAGAGCGCGAGCCAGCTACCGAGAGTCATTTCGTTTCCTACTTCACTCCCCGGCTGAACATGAAGCTGCGCCAGCGCGGCTTCGCGCCTCCCACCTTGGAAGACATTCGCCAGGACACCTTCTGCCGCATCCTGGCCGCCGTGCAGCACGACGAGATCCAGCACCCGGAGCGCTTCGGCGCCTTCGTAGCTTCGGTCTGCGACAACGTGATCCTGGAAAAATGGCGCGAGGTCCAGCGCAACCAGCACGTCGACGTAGAGAGCATGGACTTCCCTGACGGCCAGCCCGGCATGGAGTCGGTGGTTCTGCGCAAGGAGAAGAGAAGGATCGTGGCCGAGATCCTGGAAGAAATGCCGGCCAAGAAGAGAAACATCCTGCGCGCGCTGCTCTATGAGCACCTCGATCGCGACGAGTTGTGCGAACGCTTTGACGTCCGCAGCGATTACCTGCGGGTGCTGCTATTCCGTGCCAAAGAGGAATTCGCATCCCGCCTGAAAGAAAAAGGCTGGAATTGATCCTGGCAGGCGGCCAGGCCGGAAGCATGACGGATTCCGGCGGATGAAGTGATGAAGTAAAGCAGTGATGAAGTAAGCAGCGATGAAATGACGAGGCAAGTGAAAGGCAAAAAAGTTTTTCGAGCAGTGAGGATTTCTCATATGGCCGAGAACGAGAGTGAGATTATGAGCCACGAACAGGCAGTTAGCACCCAGGCCGCAGAACGTTATCTGCTGGGCGAACTCAGCCAGGAGCGGCGCAACGCCTTTGAAGCCCATTATTTTGATTGCGAGCCCTGCTTCAAGCAGGTCCAGACCACGCAGGACTTCCTGCACCACGCCGGGCAGGTCCTCGACCCCGCGCCCGAACCGGGCTGGTGGGCCCGCCTGCTGGGCGACTTCCGCCGTCCCGCACTGGCTTTCGTCTCCGCCATGCTGCTCTGCGCCGTGGGCATCGGCGGCTACCAGCGCTTTGTGATCGCCGGCCTCAAGGCCCCCCGGGTGGAAGCGCGTTATGTTCTTACGGAGGGTAGTCGAGGCGGTTCAGCCAGGGTTGTGCAGGTCTCGCGCACGTCGGCTCTCAGCCTGCGCGTGGAGTTTCTCCGCAAGCCGGAGTTTGTCTCCTACCGCGCCCAGATTGTCTCCGAGAGCGGGAAGGTCAGGCAGTCGTTCGCCGTCCCCGCCAGCCAGACCGAGGATTCTGTCAACGTGTCTGTGCCGGCGGACTCGCTGACTTCAGGGAAATATTCCCTGGTGATTTATGGAATATCCGCCGATGGCAGGAAATCCGAGACGGGTCGCGGCAACTTTAACCTCCAGTTTACGGACTAAGCAGGATCGACTTAAAAAAATCTTAAAAAGGATCCTCGTCCTGTACTTACGTTGAATTGGTAGTACAATCGGGGGCTCGCTGAGAGGCAAGTTCCCTTTTGGCCCGCATCATTATCAAGTTGTAATCGCTTTTTTCCAAAATCCCCGAACGGGAGAAGTGTTTATGGCCAAGGCTGCGCAGAAATCATCCGAAAACCTCGAGTGCTGTCCCAACTGCACTCACTCGCAGTATCTTTATCACGCTTCCGCTTACGGCGTGGCGGCGGAGATCGAGAGGCCCATAAAACAGAGCATTCATTCTCAAGCGGCCACAGTGCTGCCGACAGGCGGAGGTCGAGGAAGCGAGCGCGCAGAGAAGGTGCGCGTTCCGCCGTTCGTATCATTTGATGCAGCTTACAGCGAGGTAGGGGGCAGCTTTGATGCTTGCCACAATATCCATACCACGTATGCGTCTGCAGTCATTGAGGGATTGAATGTTTTCGATGTTGTGACGGCCGATCGCGTGGTGTCGCGCATGGTGATCTATGCGTACGGGCGCAACGGCGACGAAGGTGAAGCCGGCTACGACATCACCGGCAGTCATTTCGATAACCTGCGCATTGCCGGGCATCCGGTTGATGTAAAATTGCCCACCTCAGACATCCACAAGCACGAAAACTACTCCAGCTTTGAAGCCGTGATTTGGAGCAAGCAAGGTCAGCAGTTTCTGCCCTGGGGCGACAAGAGCGCCCAAGAGATCAAGGAACTGGAAAAGCAGTACCATGCATTGAGCGGCCTTGGGAATCGAGCTAGCAAATGGGGGGAGGGGAAAAAGCCGGGTCAGGCATATCGGGCCGCAGCGGGCGGGAAACCCGAAATGAGCAATCCAGGTCTGACCTGCTTTGGAAATATCGTTCTCGTGCCGAAGTTCGGGATTGTTCGCCTCGCGGAGCTTATCATCCACAGGAATTTTCGATACTTGACCATGTTCCACGTGCAGATGTGTTCCGGTGCCTTGGGCGGAGCGGGCGGAGGAGGAGCGGGGGGCAGCGGAGGTATGGGGTATCCATAGAGTGTGCCATCCGTGTCTGCCGGTTCGTCGTTTTGTTGTTGTGTTTTGTTTCTTTCGGATGTCATCGCAATCCATCAATCGAGACCCGCTATAACCGAGTCCGACTGCAAATGGATCGCGGTTATATCGGCGATGCTCTGGAATCGACGGAGCGCGAATTAACAAGAACTAGCGAAGGTTCGATCTGGTATTGGCGATTTCGGCTCATCAAAGCTGAGGCTCTGATCCGACGCGGCAATGCTACCGACGGAAGGGCACTGCTAGTCCTTGAACCCTCACCTTCTTTACCCCCGGACGTCTTGGCCCGGCGTAAGATTCTCGACGCTCAGTCCCTCTGCCAGCTTAAGAACTTCTCAGAGGCACGCATTAGTCTCGAGGAGGCTATTGCGGCTGCCCATGGACAGCGGGGCCTTCTAGCCGAAGTCTACTTAATTCAAGGAAGATGCGAGTCATTACAGAATCAATGGGATGAAGCGCAAAAGGATCTCAAACTTGCACTAGAGCTGTCTGGGAAAAGCAACGGATTCCTCCAGGCCAGCGCAATGGGCAATCTGGGCGTGCTGCTCATGCAGACTGAGCGCTACGATGAGGCAATTCAGGAATTCCAACAGGTTCTGGATGCGGCTGGATCCCTACAGTCTCCACTACTCGAACAAATCACATTAGGCAATTTGGGTTTCTGCTACGCGCAACTCGGAGATTGGACCAAGGCCCTGTCTTTTTCAGAACGCGCTGAACGCATCGCTAATGAGATTAAGAATAAAGGTGCCCAAGAGCGGTGGTTGATTGACGTCGGTAAAGCACACTTCGCGCTTTGGGAGTTACCGGAAGCTGAGGTTTCTTACATCCGTGCCCTCGGTCTATCTGAGCAGCTTCAAGATCGGGCGAATACAGCACTTTGCTACCACAACTTGGCGCTCCTCGCACTTAGGGAGAACGATGTAGCGAAAGCTGACGCCTACCGGCAAAAAGGAGAAGCTCTCAATGTGGCTCGAGAAGTCCTGCACTTCGAATTCGATAAGGCTGAGATCGCCCTCGCGCAAAAACAATCGAGCAGCGCTGAAAGGATCTTTAAGAAGTTGCTGCCACAGACGGCCGGAGACGCCGTCGTGCACTCGATGGTTCAGCGTGACTTAGGAAAGGTTTTTTGGCAGGAAAAAAAATTCAATTTAGCGGATCTGAGCTTTCGCGAGGGAATCCGGACTGCAGAAAATGCTTTAGCTCAGCTTAAACGTCCGGAATATCGAATGTCCTTCATGGACCGAGATCCCTTCTATGACTCCTACATCCAGTTCCTGGTCGCCCAGAATAAACCCGTAGAGGCTCTTAGAATCGCCGAGCGGAGCCGTGCTCAGGTTTTGTCCGTGGCCTTGGGGAATCAAAAAACTGGCCTCCCCTCGATCTCTGTTGCCGCCCTGGAGGCTTTAGCAAGAGGTCGCAACTGCGTAATTCTTTCTTACTCACTGACGGACGAAAAGAGCTTTTCTTGGGTTATTACCTCTTCTCGTTTTAAAGTGCTCGAACTGCCAAGCCACTACACGATCGGATCCCAAATTCTTGCATTTAATCGCGAGATTCAGCAGCACACCGATATTGGAGCATCGCCGGCCGCGGCCAAACTTTATGAAATGTTGGTTGGGCGTGCGGAAGAATTCATTCCGCATGGATCCCGTGTGGTCATCATTCCCAGCAAAGCTCTGTCAGTAGTCAACTTCGAGGCACTGATCGCTCCTAAGCCGCAGCCGCACTATTGGATAGAAAATGTTGACGTGGAAGTTGCGAGCTCTCTAGCGCTACTAGCCCGTACGCAAACCGGCAAGCGATCGCCTGCCACGAGAGAACTCTTAGCATTAGGCGCTCCGGTTGAAGCCACCAATGACTTTCCGGTTCTCAAGCATGCTCCCGAAGAAATGCAACGGGTGCGGAGCCATTTTTCTCCAGATCAGAGCACCTTCATTTCAGGCACGGATGCTGTTCCCCGCGCTTACTTCACCAGCAACCCCGGGCAATATCGTTTCCTCCATCTGGATACGCATGGTGTATCCAGTGACATGAATCCTCTGGAGTCCGCAATCATCCTCTCACCAGCGCCTGACGGTACCTACAAACTCTCTGCGCAGGAAATCAAGGACATCCCCCTTCACGCTGACCTGGTAACCATCTCCGCGTGCTACGGTGCGGGCACGCGCTGGTATCAGGGCGAGGGCATTGTCGGCCTGGCCTGGGCCTTTCTCCGCGCCGGCGCCCACCAAGTCGTCGCCGCTCTGTGGGAGGTCGACGACGCCTCTACTCCGCAGCTCATGGACGACTTCTACGGCGAGCTCACCCAAGGCAAATCCGCCGCCGAGGCCTTGCGCGATGCCAAGCTCAAAATGCTGCACTCTTCCGACTTCCACCGCCATCCTTACTACTGGGCTACGCTGCAACTCTATACAGGTTCGTAACTCAACTACGCTGAAACTTTTTCTCATCCTCATCCGTCTTCCGGCTGCGCCTCACAAGCAAAAACGCGCGGGAGGGTGATCATGAGGCTTGGACGAAAACTACTCAGCATTCTCTGGGCTGGATTGCTGGCTTTCGTGATCCTCTTCTTCGGGCAGTTCGTGTGGGGAAGCCTGCTTCTTCTGAATCTTCGGGTCACTCCAAAAATTCCCTGGTCGGTTGCGGCGATGGCGTTGGTGCTGTGGGCCATCTGGCAGTATCTTGGCGGTCGCTGGTGGCCGCGGCGCACTCAGGAGATCCGCCGGCGGAATCTGCGCGCCCTGGCCGTCTCCGGCCGGACCTTCTTCTGGACGATGGCGGCCGCCATCTGCTCTATCGCCGCGCTCAGCGGCTTGTGGATCGTTCTGTTCCAGATCTCGCGAACACCTCCGAACGCGCTGGGCGACATCGCGCGTTATCCCTTAACGACGGTGATTCCCGTGCTGCTGATGTCGTGCCTGGCGGCGCCGTTCTCAGAAGAGCCGGCCTTTCGCGGTTACGTCCAATCCATCCTGGAACGAAGTTTTCCCGTGCCCGCCGCCATCGTGCTCTCTTCCGCGCTGTTTGCCGCGGCTCATCTGACGTACGGGTTCTACTGGACCAAGCTGACGGTGTACTTCCTTTTCGGGGTGGTATGTGCTCTGGCTGCACACTTGGCCAGATCGATCGTTCCGGTGATCGCGGGCCATTCGCTGGCGGATCTCACGTTCTTCACACTGGTATGGCCGCACGATGCCTCTCGCCGTCTGGTCAGCGAAGGTGGCGCGGACATGTGGTTCTGGATCCATGTGTCGCAAGTCCTGATTTTTGCGGCGTTGGCGGTATGGTGTTTCCGGCGGTTAGCTAGCGCAACGCGGGCTCCCGCTTCAAGCACCATGAGTGCCAGCGATTTCTTCGACGACGTCATCTTTTCCGATAATTTTCTAATTCGCATGCAGCGGTATGCCGGGAGTAACTGCCTGCCCCGGCGCATCGTGCTAACCTTCTCCCAAGCGCGGCAGGAGCAGCGCGCGGTGACGGAGCTGGTTTGCGCGTTCACGAGATAGCGCCAAAAGAATCGCAAGAGCTTCTCGACAAGCCCATTCGTGAGCTGGGGCTGAAGCTGGAGGGCTCTCCGCTGGAGCCGCTGGTGGCGCGTCTCTATCGCGAGCTCGACCGCAAGGGCCTCAAGAGGTTCCGCCCCGGCGTTTACCTCACCGACGAGTGGGGATGTCCCTCAGGCGAGCCCATCATCGGCATTCCCTTTTACCTTGCCGATCCCCGCCTCTCGCGCCTGGAAAAAGAGATCAACGATCTCGAAGACCACCGCCAGATCATGATGTACCTGCGCCACGAAGCCGGGCACGCTCTCAACTACGCTTATGGCCTTTATAAGACTCCGGAGTGGAAGCAGCTCTTCGGGCCCTACCGCCGCCGCTATCGCGACGACTACCGCCCCGTAGCCTTCTCGCGCAGCTACGTGCGCCACATGGAAGGCTGGTACGCGCAGAAGCATCCTGACGAGGATTTCGCCGAGACCTTCGCCGTGTGGCTCACTCCCGGATCGGGCTGGCGCAAGCGCTACAAGGACTGGCCCGCCCTCGCCAAGCTCAAGTACGTCGACCGCGTGGCCAGGCAGTTCGGCGACGCGGAGCCGGCGCGTCCGCGCGGGCGCAAGGACATCACCGTTGACGACATGGAGACCACCGTCGCCGGCTTCTACGAAGACATCCTCAGCCAGCAGCCCTCGCCCGGCGATCTGCCGCTCGATGCCGACCTGCAGGACATCTTCAAGGTCGGCCGCCGCCGCAAGCGCGGCCTGTTGTCCGCCGCCGAACTGCTGCGCAGCCACCGCAAGCCGCTAGTGGATAAACTGGTCTACTGGACCGGCGTGCAGCGCCCGCTGGTGCGCAAACTCGTCGAAACCATGGAGACGCGCCTCCAGCAGCTCGGCCTGCAGGCCGACGTAAAAAAAGAACGCGAATACCTGACCGAACTCACCGTCTACGCCACCGCGCTGGCCATGAACTACATCACGCGCGGAAAGTTTGTGCAATCATGAAACTGGAACATCGACTACGGAATCACGCAGAGCATCGCGCTGTCGGTTCGCCGGGTCATCGGATCATTGCTCCCGCCGGAGACTCGGTCCACTGGTTCACCACCGATCACCGGATCAACCGATCACCCGATCTTCTCCGTGTCTCCGTGCCTCCGTGGTAGGTTTAAATTTTTATGAATCTGGAACAGCGAATCAAAATTGCCATCCTTTACGAGAACTGGGGCGAAGAGGAAACCGCTCCGCCTCCTGAGCCGGAAAAGAAGCGGCGTCCCAAGAGCAAGCGCAAGAAGAAAAAGCGCGAGAAGCACGATCACGAGGAGATCTTCGAAGCCCTGGAGAAGCTCGGCCACACGCCCAGCTACCAGATTCTCGACGGCACCGACAAGACTCTCACCTCGCTGGCCCGCTGCGAGGCCGACATGTTCTTCAACCTGGTCGAGTCCTACGCCGGCGACGACCTCAAAGAAATGCACGTGGCCGCCTACCTCGACCTTCTGGGGCGTCCCTACACCGGCTCCGGTCCCCAGGCGCTCTACCTGGCCGGCGACAAAGCGCTGGCCAAAAAGATTTTTGAATTCCACGGCGTCCGCACGCCCTACTTCGCCAGCTGCTATCGCGGAACGCTGGAGCACAGTGACGACATATCGTTTCCCCTGATCGTCAAGCCCACTTCCGAAGACGCGTCCATCGGCATCGATAAGGACTCCGTCGTGGGCAGCGTGAAAGAGCTGATGCAGCGCATCCAGTATGTCCAGGAGGAGTTCGATTCGCCGGCCCTGATCGAGGAGTACATTGAAGGCCGCGAGATTTACGGCGCGATTCTCGGCAATGAAGACGCCGAGGCGCTGCCCCTGGTCGAACTCGATCTCTCCCGTCTGCCCGCAGGCATGCCTCGCGTGGCCGGCACCGAGGTCAAGTGGGACAAAGACAGCGAAGCTTACAAGTCCACCAAATCCGCCCCGGTCGAAGACCTCGACGAGGAGACCACCGAGCTGCTGAGCCAGACCGCGCTCGCCGCCTATCGCGCGCTCAGGCTGCGCGACTACGCCCGCATCGATATGCGCCTTACTCCCAAGGGCGAGGTCTACGTGATTGAAGCCAATCCCAATCCCTGGCTCTCCAGCACCTCGGAGTTCTACATGGCAGCCAAAAAATCAGGACGTTCCTATGCGGAGATGATCAGCGAGATCGTAGACCTGGCGCGCTCCGACCGCCGTCGCCGCGACAACATCCGCGTGGAATAACCGGCAAATCCGCCACGGAAACACGAGGGCACGGAGAGCAGGAAAACCATTGCCGCAGATCGACGCAGATGAATACGGATCGGAAGCTTTAGCTGGGTCATCGTAAGCACAGCCGGTTCAAGTGATCTCAACTTCGTTTCTAAGCGGCGCGTGTGGGCAAGAGCTGTCTGCATCTGCGGCAAAACCTTTTTTCCGATGTCTCCGTGCCCCGGTGCCTCAGTGGTCGATTTTGCCCTTGCGTTCCGCATACTCCACCATCGCCCCCACCGCCTTGGCTACGCGCCGCGCGCGAGATTCCGGCTTGTTGTAGCCGAAGATCCCGAACAGGTGCCAGCGCTTGTGTGATGGCGGCATTACTTCCCAGCCGGCGCGGGCTTTGGGATTGTGGGCCAGCGCCGCTGCCAGCACCGGCGGCAGTTCGCGCTCGGCCTCCATCACCAGCATGAGGCGCTCGGCCATCTGCTCCGCGCGGCGCTGCCGCGTCTCCGCATGTTTGGCGCCCGCAATCCAGCGGGCAATCTCCCGGCGCGTGGAAAAGTTCAGCGACTCAAAGTATTTCGCCAGGCGCTTCGACTCGCGCAGTATCCGCGTCCATTCCGCCGCCGATTGCACCTCGCGTGGCGCCGTGTCCGGCTGCATGATGAATCGCGCTTTCATGCCCAGGCAGGTCTTTCCGCCCGTCTGCATCTTTTTGTTCACGATCATCACGTGGCTGCCCTGGCCGGTGGGAAAAAGCGAGGTTCGGAACGTGAAGCCATTGATCTCGCCCGTGACTTTCAGCTGCCCGCGCTTCCCCCAGATCTTGGGCACGTCCAGCGGCACGCGAATGATGGTCCAGTTCAAGGTTCCGCCGCCGCGCACCAGCACGGCTTCAAACGTTTTGGCGCCAGGGCTCGACTTGGGCATGAGAAAACCTACCACGGAGACACCAGCACGGAGAAGCATTCGGACCATCTGGGGAAAGGTTCATCAGGCTATCCGAGATCTCTTTGTTTTGGCTGAGTGTTGAGTTCTGACTGCTGAGTGCTTCTTCTTTCCGATCACCAGATCACCCGATCACCCGATCGCGGCGATCATCTCCGTGTCTCCCCGCCCACACTGTCCCTGCTACCACACGAGCCATCCCGCCTTCATTCGGGTCTAAACCCCGCCGATTCATCAACTTCTTTTTTGGTCTTCGCCTTGCCATTCCTCAAGGTGCTGCGCAGGCAGCGGAGGTGAAACTACCATGAATCACACGCAATCCAACAATGAGAAAACCATCCTGGGCATCGCCGGCGCGATGCGGCCCCTGTGGAAGATCGGCATCCCTGCCACCGCGGTGCTCTCCGCGCTGGTAGCCATCGGCTTTGCCATCGCCCTTGACGGGTGCTCCAGCAACAAAGACCGGAAGACCAATGTCAGCTCCTCGAATGTGAGTTCGCTCATTTCCAGCAACTCCAATCCGGGCAATCTGACTTCAGCTCTTCCCGGCAACAACCTCTCCGAGAAGAAGGAGACGCCGAAGAAGAAGACGGTCGTGCGGCCCTCGACAGTGGGCTTCAGCGACAGCGTTTACGGCGTGTCCTTCCGCTATCCGCGGAGCTACACCATGATGACGCCGGACAGGGCCAAGCTGACCGAATCGGTGGAGAGAGTTCCCCTGAACTTCATCCAGCCCGGCGGCGTGACTCTGGCCACCATCGCTCTGCCCGACGGCAATGTGACCTCGCTGTTCAAGGTGAGCGTGAACAAGGACCTGAGCGCGCAGCAGTGCGAGCAGTTCCAGGAGCCTGACGGATCAGATATCGCCGGCAACTCGCCGGTGGATCCCGATGACAGCTCCATCCCCGCCAAGATCAGCCTGCGCGGGTCCGATTACACTCGCGTGGAAACCGGGACCGAACAGACCGACATTCGCTACTACCATCACTTTGACAACGGCGCCTGCTATGAATTCGCCATGGCCGTGGAAGAGTCTTCGGACAACACCAGGGCTGTGGATCACTTCCGGCTCTTCGATAAGCTGGAGCGGATCATGGCCAGCGTGAAGATCAAGGTTGAACCGGTTCCGGCGGTGACGGCTAGCGTCCCTGAACCAACTCCGGAAAAGTAGAAGCACTCCGCTGCAAGCGCGGTGACGGCAGGCCAGGTTCCACCCCCGAATCTGGCCTGTTTCTTTTGAACCCTAGCGTCGTTTCGTCTCACGGCACAGTCAGCACCGGGCAGTGCGCTCCCGCCATGATTTTGTAGGCCGTGCGCTCCACCAGGATCCCAGGACGAAACGCGTTGCGAATGCCCAGTGCAATGAGCCCTGCCTGCTTCTCCCGCGCGACGCGCAGCACTGTGTCGGCGGTGTTCCCAGGCTCCACGATGAACTCCGGCTGAAACTTTTGCAGCAGCGGGCCAAAACTGCCGCCCATCTGGATGCGGATGGAATCAACCTGCTTCTCGCGATCAGCCGCCCCGCCTTGCTGCACCACGTGCAGCACCGTTACCCGCGATCCGTACTTTGCAGCCAGCAACGCGATGTAAGGCAGCGTCTTCTTGCTCACCTCGGAAAGGTTCGTGGGAAAGAGAATGTTCTTGAAGGCCGATTCCGCTGCCGGCTTTGTCGCCGGGCTGGCGGTAAACACCGGGCACGTAGCCACTCGGCAGATCTCCTCCGCCACCGAGCCCAGCATCATCTTCGCCAGGCCGGTGCGCCCGTGCGTTCCCACCATCACCAGGTCGATATTGTTTTCGGCAATCAGCTTCTGCATTTCCTGCTCGATCGTCCCCGCTGCCAGGATCAGCCTGGCTTCCAGACCGCGCAGCGCCGGCAACTTGCGGAACTCCGCCAGGTGCTTCGCCGCTTCCTTGCCCTCTGCTTCGTAGAGCTGGGGAGCCGCCAGGCCGGCCGTGAGCGGCACATCGGCGCGAATGTGGCACAGGTAGACCTGGGCTGCGAACGCTCGCGCTATCTGGCCGACATAGGGTAGAACCGGCACCGAGTCGTCCGACATGTCGGTGGGCAAAAGAATGTTTTCTACCTTGGGAATTCTCGCCGTGATCGGGTGAGGAACCGCCATGAGACACCTCTCCTGTTGAATCGAGCCATTTTAGGTTTCAGCCGCTGCCTGGTGCGTGATGCACATCACAGCACCAAAGCCGCGTTATACCATGAAGCATGGACCTTCCCGTCAACCCCCCGGTTCTGCCCATGCTGGCCAAACGCGTGGACGAACTGCCGGCGGGCGATGGCTGGATTTTTGAACCCAAGTGGGACGGGTTCCGCGCCCTTGTCTTCCGCGACGGCAATGAGATCCTGATTCAGAGTCGCGACGAGAAGCCGCTCGACCGATACTTCCCTGAGCTGCACGAGCCTTTGCGAATGGCGCTGCCCGTCCGCTGCGTTCTTGACGGCGAGATCGTCATCGTCAGGAACAGCGAACTCGACTTCGATGCTCTTCAGCTTCGCCTGCATCCCGCTGCTTCGCGGGTGAATCTGCTCGCGCGCCAGACTCCTTCGTCATTGGTCTTCTTCGACCTGTTGTGCCTCGGCGACCGCGACCTCCGCGGCGATCCCTTCCGGACCCGGCGGCACGAGTTGGAATCGCTGATCGGCTCCGCGCCGCCGCCCATTCATCTCACTCCTGCCACCATCGACCGCAACGTTGCCGCCGACTGGTTCAAGCGTTTTGAAGGCGCCGGCCTCGACGGCGTCGTCGCCAAGCCGGTATCCGGAACCTACGAGGCCAACAAGCGCGTGATGTTCAAGGTCAAGCACGAGCGTGACTGTGACTGCGTGGTGGCCGGCTTTCGCTGGCACAAGAAAGGCGATCGCACTCTCGTCGGCTCGCTCCTGCTCGGCCTCTTCGACGAAGCCGGCGCCCTGCAGCACGTCGGCGTCTGCTCCAGCTTCAGCGTGGAGAAACGCCGCGAGCTCGCCGAGTTTCTCGAGCCTTATCGCCAAGACGCACTGGCTGCTCATCCCTGGAGAGCCTGGGCCGAGCATGGACCCGAGGGCGGTGAAGCTCCCAGCCGCATGCCCGGCGGCCAGAGCCGCTGGAGTCAGGGCAAAGACTTGTCGTGGGAGCCGGTGCGTCCCGAACTGGTGGTCCAGGTCGCGTACGACCACATGCAGGGCAGCCGCTTCCGCCATATCGCCCAGTTCCGCCGCTGGCGCACCGACAAGAAGCCCGCCGACTGCACCTACGCTCAGCTTGAAGTCGTGCCTCCGCAGGAAATCGCCGCCATCTTTCCCCATGGCCGCTGAATAGCGGGCGCTGCGCGCAAGCCCGAATCAGAGAGAATTTGCAGATGGAGCACGGCGGCACAGCTCCGAGATTGATCATCGTGTGCGGCCTGCCCGGCTCGGGTAAAACCACATTAACGCGGAAGCTTGAGATAGCGCTGCGGGCGGTTCGCTTCTGCCCCGACGAGTGGATGGAAGCTCTTTCCATCGACATCTACGATGAGGGCAAGCGCGCGAAGATTGAAGCGCTGCAGTGGAAGCTGACCCAGGAGCTTCTCTCGCGCGGACTCGGCGTGATCATCGAGTGGGGAACATGGGGAAGAGCGGAGCGCGATGCCTTGCGGCTGGGCGCGCGGGCGCTGGGTGCTGCCGTGGAGTTGCACTATCTGTATGCGCCTTTGGACGTTCTGTATGAGCGAATTCAGCAGCGGGGCTTGGAGAATCCTCCCATCCTGCGGGCTGATCTTGCTCACTGGTTTGAACAATTCCAGGCGCCGTCATCTGAGGAAATGGCTCTCTTTGACGAGCCGCTCATCGGGAACCTTGCTTCCATCGCGGACATTCCGCATGGGCTCTAACTCGTCTCCCTCGGCTTTTCGGCTTTCCTCTTCTTGCTCCACTCCCGCCATTCACGTGTGGGATCGTCATCCGGATCGGGAGTCTCCTGCGCCGGACGCAGCTCTTCCGGCACATGGCGAAGATTGATCCGGATCCTCGTCCACGTCGATGACCTGCCGCGCATGGAATCCACCAGCACATCGTCCACGGCCAGCAGTTCGGCCACCGCAGCGTGCTTCTTCTTCCATCTTTCCAGGCCGGCTAACGCCGCTGCCTTATCGGGTGAGTTGGCCACCACGATCAAGGGCATCTTCGTTCGCGGCGGCTTCTTTGCCGCCGGCCTGGCGCGCGAGGGCGCCACCCGCGGCGCCTCTCCCTCCATCTTGCGGAAATGCGGAGGCCACGGCGCATCGCCCAGGCCCGCGGCCTGGTCCCGGTCAGCCAGTTCCAGCAGCTTTTCCAGCGAGCCCACGGCCGCATCCATGCCGGCGTGCGGATCGCCGATCCTGGCAAACCGCGCCGGAACCGTAGCCATGGTGAAGTCTGCCGGATCGCAGTCGGGAACCTCGTTCCAATCGAGCGGCGTAGAGACCCGCGCATCGGGAAGCGGACGCACCGAATACGCCGAACATGTTGTCCGGTCCTTGGCATTCTGGTTGTAGTCCAGGAACACTCCGTGGCGCTCTTCCTTCCACCACTTCGAGCTGGCCAGGGAAGGCGCGCGCCGCTCCACGGCCCGTGACAGAGCCACCGCCGCGCGGCGAACGTCAGTGAAGGTCCAGCGCGGCTCGATGCGCACGTTGATATGTATGCCGCGCGAACCGCTGGTCTTGGGCCAGCCGCGCAGTCCCAGTTCTTCCAGCATCGCCTTCACTTCCAGCGCCACGCGTCGCACATCGGCCCAGCTGACTCCGGGTATGGGATCGAGGTCTACACGCAATTCGTCGGGGTGATCAAGATCTCCGGAACGTACCGGATGCGGGTGAAGTTCAATGCAGCCCAGGTTTACGATCCAGGCCAGGCCGGCGGCATCGTCGACCACGATCTCTTCCGCGGTCCTGCCCGAGGGAAACGAAAGCGTGACGGTTCGCAGCCACGAAGGTCTCTTGTCCGGCGCGCGCTTCTGGTAAAAGGCCTCGCCCTCCGCGCCGTTCACGAAGCGCTTCAGTACGATAGGACGGTCCCGGATTCCGGCCAGCGCTCCCGGCGCTACCGCGAGATAGTAGCGAACCAGATCGAGTTTGGAGACTTTCGCCTGGACCGAAAAATACAGCTTGTCGGGATGGGTTATCTGTACTTCTCTGCCCTCGATCGAGAGTATTTGGGCCGCCTCTTTTGCCACCAAATCAGGCTATCATTCTCCCCGCTGGCTGAGGACGCCGCACGCATGAATACACAGTCACCCGCGTCTGTGCGCCGAACTTGACTTATTGTCTCTCCTTCGTATAATATTCGCCCCTCTGGTTTTTCTCCAAGGGGGCGAGGCCGTTTGAGCAAATTAGCATCATCGGCTTTGCGCCCCTTATCCAATATTGGTTAATCTGGATTGTTGAGCTCTTCCATGCCCGGAACTGTGCTTAGCTCGATTCTCGCCACCGCTGTGTCTTTGTCCATGGCGTTGTCAGGCTGCGGGAGCAATGTGAGCGCGGGCAAGCCCGGCGGGGCTCAGGCATTTCCTGTCAAGGTCATCACTGCGCAGGCGCAGCTCGTGCCGCAATCCACCGACTACCTGGCTACCCTGAAGTCACGCAGCGCTTCCATTCTGCAGCCGCAGGTGGAGGGCGATATCACTCGCATCTTTGTTCATTCCGGGCAGCGGGTGGAAGCCGGCAGGCCGATCTTGGAGATCGACCCCAGCAAGCAGGAAGCTACGGTGAGAAACCAGGAGGCGGCCCACAAGTCCAAGCTGGCTACCATGGAGCAGGCGCGTACCGATCTCGAGCGCAAGAAGCAGCTTTATGCCGCCGGCGTGATTGCCAAGGCTGACCTTGATCTGGCCCAGTCGACTTACAACGCTGCCCGCGCCGACGTCGACGCCCTGGGGGCCTCGATTCGCGAGCAACAAGTCCAGCTGCACTACTACACCGTGCGCGCTTCGACCTCAGGCATGGTCGGTGATATTCCTGTGCGCGTGGGCGACCATGTCACCAACCAGACCATGCTGACCACGCTGGATCGCGGAGGAGAACTGGAAGCCTACATTGATCTTCCCGCTGAGAAATCCTCTGCCCTGCGCATGGGAATACCGGTCGACCTGCTCGATAACCAGGACCAGCCGGTTCTGCGCACGCGCATCTCTTTTATTTCGCCGCGCGTCGGTGACTCGCAGACATTGCTGGTAAAGGCCCCTGTGCCCGCCTCCGATTCGCACTTTCGCAACGCTCAGCAGGTACACGCGCGCGTGGTCTGGTCGGAAGAGAAGCGGCCGCTGATTCCTGTGACCGCGGTTTCGCGCCTCAGCGGCAAAATGTTCGTGTTTGTCGCTGAGGGCCAGGGCCAGCAGTCGGTGGCCCACCAGCGGCTGATTCAGGTGGGCGATCTGGTGGGCAACAATTACGTTGTCCTGGATGGAATTCAGCCGGGCGACAAAGTGATCGTCAGCAGCGTGCAGATGCTGGTCGATGGCATGCCCGTCGCCGTCAGCAATTAAGTACACAGTAACTTCTCATGGTCAATTTTTTCATTAGCCGGCCGGTATTTGCGACGGTTTGCTCACTGCTGATCGTCCTGGCCGGCGGGATTTCCATTCCTACGCTGCCTATCGCTCAGTACCCCAACCTGACCCCTCCCACCGTGACTGTCGTGTCCAGTTACACCGGGGCCAATGCGCAAGCGGTGGAAACCAGCGTGACCACGCTGCTGGAGCAGGCCATCAACGGTGCCGAAGGCATGCGCTATATAAGCTCCACCAGCGGCAATGACGGGACCAGTTCCATCAATGTGGTGTTCGACCTCAATCGCAACCTCGACATCGCCGCCGTCGACGTGCAGAACCGTGCCACTACAACCCTGGGACGCCTGCCCATCGAAGTGCAGACCACTGGCCTGGGGATAAACAAGAACTCTGGACAGTTCGTCGTCGCCTTTGCCTTCTACTCCGATCACAATCAGTACGACAATCTGTTTATCAGCAACTATCTTGACGTTTACGTGCGCGATGCCATCAAGCGCATCAAGGGCGTCGGCAATGTAGTGATCTTCGGTGAACGCAAGTACTCCATGCGCCTGTGGCTCGATCCCCTGAAGCTGGCGGCAAGAGGCTTGACCGCACCCGATGTAGTCAATGCCTTGCGCGAACAGAACGTTCAAGTGGCTGCCGGCTCCGTGGGCCAGCCTCCGGCGGCGCCTGCGCAGGGATTCCAGATCAGCGTGCGCGCGGCCGGCCGCCTCAGCGATCCCCGCGAGTTCGATCGCATCGTGCTCAAACGCGCCGCCGGTGGGTCATTGATCGAGCTGCGCGACGTGGGTCATGCCGAACTGGGCGCGGAAAGCTACGGCGGCCAGCTGCGCTACAACGGCGTGAACGCCATGGGCCTGGGCGTACAGCAGCTCTCCAATGCCAACGCTCTCGATGTCTTTCGCGAGGCCAATGCGGAATTGCAGCGTTTGTCCGCTCACTTTCCCGCGGGATTGAAATATGCGGTAGCCTTTGACACCACTCGGGCCGTAGGACGATCGATCGACGAGGTTTTGAAGACGCTGGCTGAAGCCATCCTCATCGTCATCCTGGTGATTTTCCTCTTCCTCCAGGGTTGGCGCAGCACGCTCATCCCCGCGATCACCATCCCCGTCTCACTGGTAGGAACGTTCATCTTCGCCAAGCTGCTTGGGTTCTCTATCAACACGCTGACGTTGTTCGGCATCACGCTGGCCACCGGTCTGGTGGTCGACGATGCCATTGTGGTCATCGAAAATGTCGAGCGGCATCTGGAAGAAGGTGTGACCGAAGCGCATATGGCCACGCGAATCGGGATGAGAGAGGTGACGGGAGCAGTGGTCGCAACCTCGCTGGTGCTGATCGCCGTGTTCGTCCCGGTTTCTCTTTTTCCGGGGACGACCGGGCTTCTCTACAAACAGTTCGCTCTCACCATAGCCTTTTCCATTGCGATTTCCGCCTTCAATGCGCTTACTCTTTCGCCGGCACTCGCCGGCTTGTTGCTGAAGCCGCGGGAAGGCCATATCAACCGCTTCTTCGTCGGCATCAACAGCCTGATACGCCGAACTACCGCCGGCTACGAGCGCGCGCTACACCACCTCTCCCACTTCAAGCCCGCGATCATTCTCGTGTTCCTGGCCGGTTTGGCCCTGACCTTCATCGTTTATCGTCTGGTGCCGACCAGCTTCGTTCCCGCGGAAGACCAGGGATACTTTTTCGTGATCGTCCAGGCGCCGCCGGGAGCTTCGATCGGCTACACCACGCAAGTGCTGGACAAGGCTACGAAGATCGTTACTGCCAATAAGGACGTTGAAGGCATGTTCGCCGTGCCTGGCTTCAGCTTCGCCGGCAGCGCACCCAATCAGGGCATTATTTTTGCAAGCTTGAAGGACTACAGCCAGCGCAAAGGCCCCGAACACAGCGCTGCCGCCATCGTGAACAGCCTCCGCGGATCTTTGATGGGCATTTCTGAAGCTGTGGTGGTGCCGTTTACTCCGCCGGCTATCAACGGCCTGGGCACTTTTGGCGGATTCGCCTTTGAACTACAGCAGTCTGGCGGCGGCACGCTTGACGATCTGGAGAATGTGCTCTACCAGTTTATCGCCAAGGCCCGTCAGCGCAAGGAACTTGCCGGTCTCCTCAGCACCTTCACCGCGCGCGACCCGCAGTTGGTGGTGCAGATCGATCGCGAGAAAGCCAAGAGCCTGAACGTTCCCTTTTCCCAGATCACCTCCGCTCTGGCGATCTATATGGGATCGGAATACGTCAACGACTTCGATTTCAATAACCGCTCTTACCGCGTGCTGGTGCAGGCCGACCAGGCCTTCCGCTCGCAGCCGCGCGACCTGCGCCAGTTCTACGTGCGTTCCGATGACGGACACATGATCTCCCTCGACAACCTGGTGACGGTCAAGGAGAACACCAGCGCCAGCATCATCAGCCACTACGATCTGTTCCGCAGCGCGGAAATTGACGGCAACGCCGCGCCGGGCTACAGCTCCGGTCAGGCCATTCAGGCAATGGAAGAAGTCGCTAAAGAAGCTTTGCCGGCCGGCTACCAGTTTGAATGGACAGGAATCTCACTGGAGGAAATCCAGTCCGGCAGCCAGTCACTGATGCTGTTCGCCCTGGGCTTGCTAGTGGTTTATCTCACTTTGTCCGCACAGTACGAGAGCTTCGTGCTTCCCTTCATCATCCTGTTGTCCGTGCCCATGGCCATGCTGGGAGCGCTGGGCGCTATTAAGATCGCCGATGCTTTTGGCGGCAGCTTGCAGAATGACGTCTATTGCCAGGTGGGATTAGTCATGTTGATCGGGCTGGCCAGCAAAAATGCCATTCTGATCGTTGAATTCGCCGAGCAGTTGCAGCGCCGCGGGCTGGGTTTGGTGGAAGCCGCGATTCAGGCAGCGAGACTTCGCCTGCGCCCGATTCTGATGACGTCGATTGCCTTCATTCTCGGCGTTTTGCCCCTGGTATTCGCCACCGGCGCCGGCGCCGCCGGCAGGCACTCCGTGGGCACAACCGTCTTTGGCGGGATGATCGTCTCCACCCTTCTCAATCTTTTCATCATTCCGATTCTGTATATGCTGGTTCGCGGCTTGCTGCCGATGAAGGCCAAAGGCGAAGAAGTTCACGAGACTGAGCTGGTCAGCAAGGCTTGATGCGAAGGCAGTTCTCTGACCTGAAGCTTCCCTTCAGGATTCGAAGCTCTTAGCGCTGCGCGAGACTGACAGCAGCTCGCTTACTTTCGTGCCCAGCTCTCTGAGCGAGAACGGCTTTTGCAGAAACGGCACTGGAGCATCATGCCCGTTGTTCAGCAGGTCATTGTCGGCGTAGCCGGAGACAAAGAGAACTTTGGTCTTGGGAAGTTCCAGCAACAGTTGATCGGCGAATTCGCGGCCATTCATCTTGGGCATCACCACGTCGCTGATCACCAGGTCGATATGGCCCGCTTCGCGAGCCAGCTTGAGCGCCTCCGGCCCGCTGCTGGCGCAGATCACGGAATATCCGATGGTGCTGAGGAACTCAGCCCCGGCGCTGCGCAGATCGGGCTCGTCTTCCACCAGGAGAATGTTGCCCGAACCTTTTTTGATTTCCTCTCCCAGCCCCGCGCGGTCACCAGCATGAAGATCGCCGATGGCGGGAAGATAGATTGTGATCTGCGTCCCTTTCCCCAGCTGCGAATCGATGGTGACCTCGCCCAGGCACTGCTGGACGATTCCGTACACGGTCGCCAGGCCCAGCCCGGTTCCCCGCCCCGGCTCTTTGGTGGTATAGAACGGCTCGAAAGCGTGAAGCCTGGTCTCCTCGCTCATACCCATCCCCGTGTCAGTAATGCGGATCTCTAGATATTGCGCGATGGCCACATTGCCTGAGGGAAGCAGGGATGGACGAAAGATATCCTGGGTCTCAATGCTCAATGTGCCGCCCTTCGGCATGGCATCTCTGGAGTTGATCACGATGTTGAACACGATCTGCTCGAAATGTGTCTTGTCGACGATCACCGTGCCGCTGGCGGCGAGCTTCATGGTCAGCTCTATGTCTTCGCCGATCAGCCGCGGGAGGATTCCCGCCAGGTCGCGGAACGCCTGGTCCGGCTGGAGCGGCATGGGGCGAGTAACTTCTTTACGGCTGAACGTCAGCAATTGCCGGGTCAGGCCGCTGGCCCGCTGCGTGGTCTCAATGATCTTCGCGCAATAACGCCGGTAACCGTCATGCTGGCCGAGCTTGGTATCGAGCAGCTCCGCATAACCGCCTATCACTCCCAGCAGGTTATTGAAGTCGTGGGCCACTCCGCCGGCCAAACGGCCCAGTGCTTCCATTTTCTGCGCCTGCAGGAACCTGGCTTCCAGTTCGCGCTTGTCCGTTTGATCCAGCAGCATGCCAAAGATGCACTGCTTCTCACCGATGCCCACCAGCGTGGCGAAATAGAGCCCCGCATGGCGGCGGCCGTTGGCGTCCTTGAAATCCACTTCCAGGTTGTGTACGGCGCCTTCCGCTCTTAGGCGCTGGTAGAACTGCTCCCGCTGCGCCTGCGACTTCCACAACCCCAGTTGTACCGCGCTCTTCCCCACTACCTTCTCAGCCGGCAGTCCCAGCAAATGAAGGAAGGTCTCATTGATGTCAAGGAACACGCCTTCGGTGGACACAATGCCGCAGGCCATGGGGCTCTCGCGAAAAATCGCCGCAAAGCGTTCTTCGGACTGGCGCAAGGCAATCTCGGCGGTTTTACGTTCGGTGATATCGATCGCCGTCCCCTCGATGACCCTGCGACCGTCCGGGCCATTGACGACCGTGGCGCGCTCCAGGATCCAGAAAGGGGTACCATCTTTTCTAAGCTGTCGGCATTCGTGATTCAGAACCCGGCCTTCCCGGCTGAGAGTCTCCAGAAAGGCAGCGCGCTCGTCAGGATTTATGTATGCGGCGGAAGCCATCGTCCCAAGAGCCTCTGCCTTGGATCTGAACCCGTACATCTTTACGAACGCACTGTTGCAATTAAGCAGAATTCCTTCGAAGCTGGAGACGTAAACCCCGGCCATATTACCTTCGAATAAGGCCTGGTATTGTCCGGCTACGGTGGTGGCCACCTGCGCCTGGTTCTCAAACAACGTGAGAATCATTCCAAAGGCAACGAAATACTTAGGCAAGTCCCAGAGAAAGTCTGCTCCGGGACCCACAATGTGGTGATTCACCATGTAATTTCCCACGGGAAACACCAGTCCCCAGACGATGAACGATCCGGAGGTAAATACAACGCCCGGCGTGACCCGATGGAAGGAGCGAAAGTAGGCCAGCCCGGTGACATAGAAAAACCCGAAGAGGTAGAAATCCATTCCCGGATGAGGATTTCCATGAGCTGCCTGCCATATCGCCCAGCCGGAAAACGGCAGCAAAACGCCCGTCATGAGGCGGAGATACGAGCTGTGCAGACCATAAAACCGGACTCCCTGATAGAGGCCGGAGAGGGTGCTGGCCAGGATCAGTCCTACAAAAAACCAGCGGGCGTTGACGCCGCGGCTGATGCCCGTGTAGTAGATCCCCGCCGCAAAGGCGATCATGATCACAAAAATCACGCGCTCGCGCGGATTGCGGAAAACGTCAGAAACGGAAAGGAGGAAAAACGTTCCGGCAACAATGAGCGTGACCACGCTCATCCATTGCGTGAGTCCACCGGGGAGGGGAAATATCTGCCCGGCGACCGGCACCGCGAAATGCACGGTAATGGCGCACCAACCCAGCAGCCAAAAGCGGAACTCGCGCCGCCGGTGACTCACGTAGATCCAGGTAAAGAGCGTGACCAGAACGCTCATCACCACGAATACCAGGACATGCTCGAACAACGGTGACATAAAACTGCTTCCGCCTTCACTCTCGCGCGAGTCCGGCGAAACCGCCGCCCCCGAGTTCTACCTCAGCAGACCCGGGACCGGACTCTTTCATTTCAAACCGATTCCGAATCGGGAAACTTGGGGCTCAATCCCGCTAATTTTGAGCTTAAAAGTATCACCGTTCGTGCCCCTTTATACCAAAAAGAGTGCACTAACCCTGTTGAGCTGCACTGTTAATCATTGTTTTTCTTAGCCGTTGATGGCTTGGCCGGTCGTTCGGCCGGATTCTCATGGACACGCTCACGGAAGCCGCCACGCATTCCCTTGGCCAGGAAGACGGCGGACTCGCCATACTTGTCGCGCAACTGGTCGGAAGCGGAAAGGGCCTGCTCCCATCGCCGTCTTTTGTCTCCTTCCAGCAGGTCCAACTGGGCTGGCTCGCCGAAATGCGAAGCATGCACTCCCAAAAGGCGGACGGCGCGGCCCTTCACCCAGTTCTCAAGAAAGAGTCGCCGCACCGTGGCAAATATCTCTGTGTCCACGCTGGTGGCGCTGGCCAGCGAGTGCGCCCGAGTGATGGTGGTGAAGTCGGAGTATCGCAGCTTAAGCTGAAGGGTGCGCGCCGAGAACTCTTGTTCGCGCAGCCGCCGTCCCACCATCTCGGACAGCCGCGCCAGCGTCGATTCCAGTATCTCGGGGTCGGCTGTATCTAGCCCGTAAGTGTGCTCGTGACTGATAGATTTGGCTTGCCACTCTTCCCCTACCTCGCCGGCAAACCATGCGCCCGCGTCTTCCCCGCGGGCTTTTCCCAGCAGCGCGGGTCCCCATTTGCCGAAGTTTTCTTCCAGCAGCCCTTCCTCCAGGCGCTGCAAGTCGGCAATCAGAAATACTCCCAGCCCATTCAGCCTGGCTTTGGCCACTTTGCCCACTCCCGGGATGCGGCCCACATCAAGCCGCGCCAGGAAGCGAGATTCCAACCCTGGCGGTATCAGCAGGATCCCGTTGGGCTTGGCCTGGTCGGAACAGATCTTGGCCATCAGCCGCGACGTCCCAATGCCGATCGAGCAGTTCAGTCCGGTACGCTCTTTCATGCCTTCATGAAGTTTGTGGGCGGATTTCAGGGGCGGGCCGTGCAGCTTCTCCGTTCCGGACATGTCCAGGTAGGCCTCATCGATGGAAGCCATTTCGATGGCTGGTGAAAAATCTTCCAGCACTGCCCGGGCCTTGCGTGAGTATTCGCGATACATGTCCGGATGGCCGTCGAGAAAAATGGCCTCCGGACACAGCTTGGCCGCTGTGCGAAGGGGCATGGCGGAGTGAATGCCGAACTTTCTCGCCGCATACGAGGCCGCCGATACCACCCCGCGCTCGTTCTTTTGCCCGCCTACGACCACGGCTTTTCCCTTGATCGACGGGTTGAGAATCTCCTCCACCGAGACGAAGAATGCGTCCATGTCAACGTGGAAGATGACTCGTGCGGGCGAGTGCATGTCCTTTACGATACTTCAAACTCCGGGTGAGCTGAGAGGACTCTTTCAATCCATGCCATGTAACGCCGAATCATTAGCTTGCGCCGCAAGACCAGGATTTTAAGCACCGACCGATGGGGTCCGGGCATCTGATCAGGGGCGGTCAGGAAGATGCAATTTCCCGTGACCGAGAGTAGTATCTGTTACCTCGAAATTCGCGGCGGTATTCAGGGGAAAGCCCAGTCATGGCCCATTCCGATTCCGTGCTCACTTTCCCCCGGAGACCCTTCGGCCGGGCTGAGGTCGACGTTATGGAACGATACCTCGCCTGCCGGCATCAGACGGAAGATCTGACTGAATCCCTTACCCCTGAAGATCAAATGGTGCAATCGTGCGCCGAAGCCAGCCCGGTCAAGTGGCATCTGGCTCACACGTCATGGTTTTTTGAGACTTTCATCCTGAGCCAGCACCTCCCCGGGTACCGATCGATCGATCCGCGCTTCCGCGATCTCTTCAACTCCTATTACAACGCCATCGGCCGCCAGCCCGAGAAGGCTGTCCGCAGCACTTTTTCGCGACCTAGCCTGGAAGATGTTCGTAAGTTCCGCCGGCACGTCGATAAATATATGCAGGAACTCCTGCACTCCGGCTCGCCCGGGCGGGCGGTGCTCGATCTGATTGAACTCGGGATCAACCACGAGCAACAGCATCAGGAGCTTCTGGTCACCGACATCAAGCACGCCTTCTGGAGCAATCCTTTGCGTCCCGCCTACCAGGATCAGGCGACACAGTCAGAAACCTCGATGTCAGACGCGCCCACCTCCCGATCCTACCCCGGAGGGCTATACGACGTCGGCGCAAGTGGCGCTGGCTTTTACTTCGACAATGAGGCGCCACGGCACAAAGTTTATCTGCAGCCCTTCCGCCTGGCATCGCGGTTTACCACTAACGGCGAGTTCCTGGCCTTTATAGACGACGGGGGGTACCAGCGCCCCGAGTTGTGGCTCTCCGATGGATGGAAGGTCGTGCAGGCTCACCAATGGACCGCGCCCCTCTACTGGGAGAAATCAGCCGAAGGCTGGATGCAATTCACACTTTCTGGCATGAACAAAGTCAATGAGAGCGAACCCGTCTGCCATGTCAGTTATTACGAGGCGGACGCCTTTGCTCGCTGGGCCGGTTCCCGCTTGCCCACGGAGTTTGAGTGGGAGGTCGCGGCAACGGCAAGTCCGGTTGAAGGCAATCTGCTCGAGAGCGGACGCCTCCATCCTCAAGCTGCTCCGGCAAACGCCTCAAGGGAGCGGTTGCAGCAGATCTTTGGCGACGTCTGGGAGTGGACAGCGAGTGCCTACCTGCCGTATCCCGGCTTCCAGGCCGCGGGCGGCGCGTTAGGCGAATACAACGGAAAATTCATGAGCAATCAAATGATCCTGCGTGGTGGTTCGTGCGCTACGCCGCGATCTCACATGCGAGCCAGCTATCGCAACTTCTATCCGCCGGAGACGCGCTGGCAGTTCTCCGGCATCAGGCTGGCAAATGACGGCGTCTAGGCTTCCGGCCGCTCTGGCCAGTCCCATCGCTGAAGAAGTTCTTGCCGGGCTCTCCGCCGGGCGGAAGCACCTTCCTCCCAAGCTTTTCTACGACGCCCGCGGATCGGAATTGTTCGAGCAGATCACGCAGCTGCCTGAGTACTACCTCACGCGCACCGAGCGCGGCATCCTCCAGCAATCGGCTGCCGGGATTGTCGATCATGCCGGAAGCAACCTGACCCTGGTGGAGATGGGGGCGGGGAGCGCCAGCAAGACCCGCTTGCTGATCGACGCAATTCTGCGCCGGCAACTGCGGCTGTCTTTTCATCCCGTGGATGTTTCGCCCGCGGCTTTGCGCGACGCTGTTTCCGGCCTCAACGGTGACTATCCCAACTTGCTGGTAAGCCCTCTGGTTGCCGATTACAGCCGGCAGATGCCGAATCTCAAGCAGCTTTCCGGCCGGAAGCTGGTGCTCTTCATTGGCTCTACCATCGGCAACTTCAGTCCGCGCGAAGCCGTCGAGTTTCTGGCCCGCCTGCGGAAGTCGCTCGGCCGCAATGATGCGCTGCTGCTGGGCTTCGACATGAGGAAAGACAAGGACACTCTGCACGCTGCCTACAACGACGCTCAGGGAGTGACCGACGCATTCAACAAAAACCTGTTGGCCCGCATCAATCGCGAACTGGGCGGGCAGTTTAATCTGGATTCCTTCCGCCACGTGGCCTTCTGGAACCCGCGGTTCTCACGCATAGAAATGCATCTGGAAAGCCGCACCGCTCAGACCGTACTGGTCCGCGACCTGGGACAAAGCTTCGATTTCGCTCAGGACGAGCGCATCCACACTGAAAACAGCTACAAATTCTCGAAAGCCGCCATCTCCCGCATGCTTCGGGAAAGCGGTCTCCGTCTGGTGAGAACCTGGACTGATTCCCGGGGATGGTTCTCGGAAGTTCTGGCCAGGGTGTGATGTGGTCAGGTTGCCGGACAAGGCACGAACGATGACCAGTCGATGCCTTTCTGAAATTCCTCATTCGGCGGAAAGGTTGTTTTGAAAGTAAACGCGAACTCTGTCGGACCATTGGCATTGAGGTGGGCGATGCGTTTCTTCGCTTCATCGATTCCGGGAATATGGCCCGCCGGAACCCACCACAGGGCGATAAAGTTTCCCGTGAACTTTTCAAACCACTGCTGCCTTTGTTTCATGACTTCGGCGTGAACGGTCCGGTACACGTAATGCTTGAGAGTCTCAATGCTTTCCCAAACGGACATATTGAGCAGGATGCGATCGTCGTCATAAGGCCGGAAATAGGTTGCGTTACCTTCTGAGGTCTGCAGCCGCCACACAAAGCCTGGACTCTTGTCGGCGAGCGCATTGATTTCATCCAGCCGGCTCATGAATCCGGCCATAATCGGGTCGTCAAGGGGTGCCTTGATCCTACCCATATTGACCTGTGCAATGTGGTATTTCAAACGATCTTCCCCTGAGGAACTTCGATCCTAGCACAAGCAAACACGAACTGGGCAGTCAGCGCGCGCTGATCCAGGCGGACGCCATCACGCGGCGCAGTTGGCTGACGCGCTTTGGTATCTCCCGGGCATCAGTGCTGCCGAAGCCGAGTATGAAGCCTTGTTTGCGGTTGCGGTCCACGTAGCAGGGTGAAAGCGGCCACAACCACAGGTTTTCGCGCGCGGCGCGCTCGGAGATCTCGCGGTCGCGCAGCCGGTTTCCCGCGGTCACCACCAGGTGCATGCCGGCTTCCGCTCCTTCCATCTCCATCTGATCGCCGAAGTTATCCTTTATGGCCTCCACCAGCGCGTTGCGTCGCTGACCGTACACCATGCGCGTCCGTCGAATGTGCCGCGATAAATGGCCTTCATTGATGAAATCCGTCAGCACCGCCTGATAAAGGTGCGGCGGATAAACGTCCATGGCATGACGAATGGCCAGAAATCGCCCGATCAGATCGGGAGGAATCACCATGTATCCCAGGCGCAGCGAGGGAAACAGTGTCTTGCTGAAGGTTCCGATGTAAATGACACGTGAGTTTTTATCCAATCCTTGCAGCGATGAAATGGGCAGGTCCTGGTAGCGGTACTCGCTGTCGTAGTCGTCTTCAATGATCCAGCCGCCATATCTCTGCGCCCACTCCAGCAACTGCAGCCGGCGCGACGCGCTCATGGTCACGCCCAGCGGGAACTGGTGTGAAGGCGTCACGTATGCCGCGCGCGCGCTGCAACAGTGCTCCATCCCCGCGGCTACATTCAATCCTTCATGATCCACCGGCACCGGAACTAAGCGTGCCCCGGCCACCAGCAAAACGTGCCGGGCCAGGCGATATCCGGGCTCCTCAATCCATACCGCGTTTCCCGGGTCAAGGAGCACCCGAGCCGCGATTTCCACCGCCTGCTGCGAGCCGCTGACCACCATGATTTGTTTAGCCTCGCAGTTGACCGCGCGCGCCGTTCTGAGATAAGCGGCGATCGCCTCGCGAAAATCCGGCGATCCCATGGGATCGCTGAATGTCAGCGCGCTCACCCTGATGTTCCGCGAATGGCGCGCTATCAAACGAGCCCACACTTGAAAAGGAAAGTGCTCAAACGCGGGCTGCCCCACGGTAAACGCTCCCCAGCCGGAAAGCCAGGGCGCCAGATTGAAAGGTGGAATGAGCCCGGAGCGTTGCGATACCGGCCGCGGCCCCGACCTGACTCTTGGCGGTTGGCGGTCGTATTCGCTCGACCCCACCTGATCGACCATCGAACTGGAGACGAACGTTCCCGATCCCGAGCGGCTCTCCAGATAGCCTTCGGCGAGGAGTTGCGAGTAGGCGCTCAGGACCGGCACGCGCGAAATCCCCAGCTGCACTGCAAGTTCGCGCGTAGACGGCACTTTCTGCCCCGGACGGAGATTCCGTCCTGCAATCGTTCCCCTGTAGGCGTCATATATCTGCCGGTGCAGCGGCTTCACCGCCCGCCGATCCAGGGCGATGATCGGCGTAAAACCGCTGGCCACTCTCTTCATGCGCCAATCATAGTGGTTATCCCGGTTTCCCCTCAAGTGGTCATTGTGCCCGACCACTTTGGAAAGAGAATTCAGCTTCAGGCACATCGTGGGAGGTGTAATGTCGCAAGCCTTTTCTCTGGAGAGGACGCACACCGTGCCGAACGTAGACGCGCTCTTCCGTCTCGGACGGCCGATCTTCGCCGCCGCCATCATGGCCTTCGGGGTAGAGACGCTTGTCTGCGCCCGCTGGGCCACGCATTCTCTCGGGCCGCGATACAACGTGATCCCCGTCCTCCCCTGGCTGCCCGCGATTCCCTGTGTCGCGTACCTGTTCGGGCTGGTCTGGATAGCTTGCGGCGCAGGTCTTCTGGTGCAGCGATGGGCTCGGCTCTCGGCCCTCACGCTGGGCACGCTGCTTTTTGTGTGTACGATAGTTCTCGAAGTACCCAAGAACGCCGCGAACATCGGCAGTGTTCCCCTGCGCACGATGGTCTTCGAGCCTCTCGCACTCGCGTGTCTCGCCTGGCTCATGCCCGCACTGGGCTCAATTCCGCCGCTTCTGGAACGCTACAGCCGCTATCTGCTGGCGATTGCGTTCCTCGCGTTCGGCGTTGACCATTTCCTTGCTTTGCAATTCATAGCCGACCTCATACCTAACTGGGTTCCCTGGCACACGTTCTGGGTAGCGTTCTTCGGCGTGGTCTTCATTGCCGCCGCCGCCAGCTTCGTTCTGAATTTCCTGGTGCGCTGGGCCGCGGCCGGTGCGGGGCTGATGTTCGCTATCTGGGTCGTCACGCTTCACGTCCCCTGGGTCATGGGCGTCTTCGCGTTCCCCCAGGCGAGGCCGAACAACCCCAACGGTTGGTCCAGCCTGTTCATCGCCATAGCTCTCTGGGGCGGATTGTGGGCCCTGGCGCGCGATCGTCAGGCAACGGAGAAAAATTAGAGCACTTCCCCCAGCCGCCGGATGCCTTCGCGAATCTCCCGGTCCCTCATCTGCGCATAGCCGAGAAGAATTCCGGCCTTCCGGGGCGCTCGAACATAGTAAGGTGATATTCCGTAAACGCGGGTGCCGCGCGATGCGGCAGCGGCGATCACCGCTTCTTCTTCCACCGGCCGGCGCGGCCAAAGCACGACGTGCGAGCCTGCGCCGTCTCCCGTGATGGCAACGCGGCCGCCCAGGTATTTCTCGATCGAATCAACCAGAGCCTGACGGCGGGCCGTGTTCCTGCGCCTCACGCGGCGCAGATGCCTCTCATACATCCCACAGGAGATGAATTCGGCCAACGCGTGCTGCTCCAGCGTCGCTGTATGCCGGTCGCAAAGCCATTTAGCGGCGGTAAACGCCGGCACCAGCCGCTTGGGAGCCACCAGATACCCGATGCGGAGCGCGGAGAAGACCGTACGCGAGAATGTTCCGATGTAAACCACTCTCCCCTCGCGATCCAGTCCCTGCATGGATTCCAGCGGCTGGCCTTCATAGCGGAATTCGCCGTCGTAGTCGTCCTCGACGACAACGGCGTTCCCGCGCCGCGCCCACTGCAGCAGTTCAAGGCGCCTGGCTAGCGGGAGAATCGTTCCCGTGGGGAATTGGTGCGACGGCGTGACGAACGCCACGCGGGCATTCTCCGGCAGATGGGCAGTATCAAGGCCGTCGCTATCCACGGGAACCGGGATCATGCGCGCGCCTGCAGCGCGAAGAACTTCTTTCGTGCCGCGATAGCCCGGATCCTCGATCGCAACGATGTCTCCGCGTTCAATCAGCACCCGGGCGACCAGGTCCAGCGCCTGCTGCGAACCGTTCACCACGATGACCTGCGAGGCATTGCAAACCACAGCGCGAGAGCGCCGCAGGTGCTCCGTGATGGCCTCGCGCAAGGCCTCGTTTCCGCCAGCCGGACCATAGTCAAGTTCCCGCGCCGGCGCCCTCCGCGCGCAGCGCAGGAGAATGCGCCGCCACATCGCAAAGGGAAAGGTCTCCAGATCGCTCAGCCCGTACGCGAAATCGTAAGGGAGCCAGTGCCTGCGTTGCTGCGGAAAATTGACCCAGGCGCGGGATGCCGCCAGACCGAAGCGGGAAAGCCCTAACTTCGCCGAATCTGGCGACACAGTCTTCCGGCTTGCAGCTACAGCTCCTGAGACGTATGTCCCTGATCCGATCCGTCCGGCAACGAACCCTTCGGCCAGCAGCTGTTCGTAAGCCAGCACCGCCACTGTGCGCGATACACCGAGTTGCTCCGCCAAATCACGCGTGGCCGGCAGCTTTTGCCCGCCCGGAAGAGCGCCGGACAGGATTTTCTCCCGGATGCGCAAATACATCTGGCGGTGAAGCGGAACAGAGCTCTGCTTAATTGGTATTGTTAATTGCATAAAAAGTGGATATTTGACAATACCACACCGTAGTGGATCATCGTCTTTCACTTTCGTTGCTGCGATTGTGTGCAGCCAAAGCAAATGGAGATGATCGAGTGCGAATCCTGAGCAGAATTGCGATCTATAGCCTTTTTGTCGCCCCGATGTTTTCCTCGCGCTGGTCCGGCCTGACAGCGCAGCCGGTTTCCGGCGCTTCCAGAGCAGCCACTGAGAACTCAACCAGGGAACGAAACGGGCAGCTTGATTTTTCCCCGCTTCTCGGTTCGTGGAAATATCACCTGAAGCGGCGTCTCCGTCCGCTGACCGGCTCTACAGACTGGGTGGAATTTGACGGAACCGGGGTTTGCTACAAGGTTTGGGATGGACGCTCGCAGCTGGACACGATTGAGGTCGATGGTCCTGCCGGGCACATCGAAGGCCTTACCCTCCGCTTATACGATCCCCAGTCTCACCGGTGGAGACTTTACTGGGTGAACAGTAAAGTCGGAATCATGGACCCGCCCCAGGTCGGCCAGTTCAAGGATGGGACCGGCGAGTTTTATGCACAGGATACCTTGAACGGAAAAAGCATCATGATTCGCTTCCTTTGGACGAAGATAACCTCAGACTCGCCGCATTTCGAGCAGTCGTTCTCCGCCGACGGGGGCAAGACCTGGGAAGTGAACTGGATTACAGATCAGACTCGCGTTCCCGACGAGCCGGAGAGAGCGCCCGCAATCGCCGCCAGTGGCGCGCAGGACCATCAGCACGACTTCGATTTCGAGTTTGGGGCCTGGAAGACCCACATCCGGCATTTGCTGCGTCCATTAAGCGGATCTGACCAGTGGACCGATCTTGATGGAACGTCTGTGGTACACAAAATCTGGGGAGGGCGCGCCAACCTGGGTGAACTCGAAGTCACCGGCGAGGCGGCAAGCATCGAAGGGCTCAGCCTGCGGGTCTATAACCCCACGTCCCGCCAGTGGAGCATCTTCTGGTCCAACGCTAAAGAAGGGGTATTGGGGGCCCCTATGGTCGGCCGGTTCGTTAACGGTCGCGGCGAATTCTACGATCAGGAAACTTTTCAGGGCGCTGCCATCTTCGTACGTTTCATTTTTTCCGACATCACACCGACCGCGTTCCGGCTGGAACAGGCGTTTTCCGCCGACGGCGGCAAGACCTGGGAGCCCAACTGGATCGCTACTTTCACCCGTCAAAAACAATAATTCGCGACAGGAGCATTGACACAAATGGAGCATCGCAATTCAACTCACACCATGAACATCACAGAGCGAAGCCAACTTCACCGGCTGCCCAGGCGTGGCTCGCATGAAGTTGAGGCCATCAATGCAATCCTCGATGCCGGATTCCTGGCCCATGTGGGATTTCAAGCCAGTGGCCAGCCCTTCGTTATCCCCACCCTCTTCGGGCGAGAGAGCGAAAAGCTCTACCTGCACGGGTCGGCCGCCAGCCGCATGCTGAATGAACTGGACACCGGCATGGCCGCTTGCGTCACTGTGACCGTGGTCGACGGACTAGTGCTGGCGCGCTCTGCGTTTCACCACTCCATGAACTACCGCTCCGTAGTGGCCTTCGGAACAGCGCGCAAAATTCAGGATACGTCCCGGAAGGAACACGCGTTGCGCATCATCTCCGAGCACGTGATCGCCGGCCGCTGGAACGATGTCCGGCAGCCCACCGAAAAGGAATTGAAGGCTACCGCGGTGCTGGAGTTCGCGATCGACGAGGCATCGGCCAAGGTTCGTACCGGACCGCCGCTCGACGACGAAGAGGACTACAGCCTCCCGATATGGGCCGGAGTGCTTCCCCTCAGCTTGAACGCGGATGTGCCCGTCGCCGATCCTCGCCTCGTAGCCGGAGCCGAGGTGCCGCAATATGTGCGGACGCGCGTCGGATCGAAGTTCAGGAAATGACTGAGGAGGGTTCCGCGCAAGACTCGGCCGCCGATTAGAACGATTCCCATGATCATCGAGATGCGCACCTACAAGACCAGGCCCGGCTGCCGTGCGCAGTTTCTGGACATATTCCGCAGCAAGTCGGCACCGGCGCATGCCGAAATAGGAATGAAGATCCTCGGCCCTTTTCTTTCCGTCGAAGACCCTGACACTTTCTTTTTTATGCGTGGCTTTCCCGACCTGCCTTCGCGCGAGCCGATGAAGGCCAAGTTCTATGAAGGAGAGCTCTGGAAAGGCGAACTGGAGAGCATCCTGATGCCGATGCTGGATAAGTATGACGTGGTCCTGGTGGAGGATCCCGACGGCCTGGTGAAATGGAAGTAGTATCACAGGGAATCAGGCGGTCCATTCTTCGTCAATATTGTTTTTCTGCAGCCTCCGGGGCGGCGTTGACTTGGGGATTAAGAGGCGCTATTCTGCGTTTACACGGGAAAGGAGGGCGATCCAAAAAAATGAAAAGTTCTGATAGTAATAAACGTGAGGTGGCTGAGGCTTAAGGCGTGAGTCTTTAAGTCCTAGCGAGGTTGTGATTCGCAAAGGCCTCCGCGCCTTCAGCCAATCCCAACAGTCTACCGGCGGCCCTGCAGAGTTCCTGCAGGGCCGTTCCGCATTGGGAGCCTTGATGAGAGTCTGGAGAGCCGTCGCCCTGGACGGATGTCAATCTCCGCGGCTCAGGGATATTAGGCTGGCTCTGTCGGGAATTCCCTGGCAGATCGCTTTCGTCGCAGGGTCAGCGCAAGAACCACCTGGAAGCAGATCGCTCCGATGGTATCGAGCAGGACATCTTTGGAGCTCGCCGTTCGTGATGGAACAAACGACTGGTGAATTTCATCCAGGCTTCCCGCCGCCAAAGCCGTACAAACAGCCATGAAACCCCATCGGAAAGCCCATCGTTCCGCGCCAGGCAGAGTGGCTCGCCAGGAGTAAAACGCGAAGACGCTCAACACACCGTAAGTGCAGAAATGGGCCGACTTGCGCACCAGAAAATGCAGCACCTCGAACTGGCCGGCGGTAATCCCGCTGTAGATGGCGTGTACGATCTTCCATAGAATGCTGCCGGTATGCTCGGCGGAAAAAGCGTCAGTGGAAAACAACGCCTGCGCGCACAGCCACAAGGCGGTCGGCAGCCACCAGATGAGTTTCCGGCGCGGGGGTAGGCCGGCGGGCTGTGATATGGCAGACGAGGACAATCGGGCTCGCTATTCTATGCGGTAGTTGGGCGCTTCGCGCGTGATGATCACGTCGTGCACGTGGCTCTCGCGCAAACCGGCGCCGCTGATGCGCATGAAGCGGGCCTTCTGCTGCAGCTCTGAGATGGTGCGCGTGCCGCACATGGTCATGCCGGACCGCACGCCGCCAACCAGCTGGTAGACCATGGCGGCCAGAGTGCCGCGATAAGGTACCCGCCCCTCAATGCCTTCCGGTACCAGCTTGTTCAGTCGATTGGATTCGCCGTCTTCCATGGTGGCAGCCGAAGAGTCGTCCGTGGCCTGCGCGTAGCGTTCACTTGACCCCAGCGCCATGGCCGAAAGCGAGCCCATGCCGCGGTAGGATTTGAAGGAGCGTCCCTGATAAAGGATGGTCTCCCCCGGGCTCTCGTCGGTTCCCGCGAACAGCGAGCCGATCATTACTACGCTGGCGCCCGCGGCCAAAGCTTTGGTGACGTCGCCCGAATACTTGATGCCGCCGTCAGCGATTACCGGGATGTTGGCGTCGCGGCAGGCGCGCGCGGCTTCGGCGATGGCCGTGATCTGCGGCACGCCGGCGCCGGTGACGATACGCGTGGTGCAGATCGATCCCGGCCCGATGCCCACTTTTACCGCGTCCACGCCGGCGCGAACCAGAGCGCAGGCGCCCTCATGCGTCGCCACATTCCCGGCCAGCAGGTCGATCTCCGGAAACTTCGCCTTCACCGCCTTGATCGCGTCAATCACGCGGCTGGAGTGGCCATGCGAGGTATCGATCGCCAGCGCATCGACCTTGGCTTTCACCATCTCCTGCGCGCGCTCCAGAAAATCGCCGGTCGCCCCGATGGCCGCTGCCACGCGCAGCCGTCCATGTTCGTCTTTGGCCGCGTTGGGATACTTCAGCTTTTTCTGGATATCTTTAACCGTGATCAAACCCTTAAGGTTGTAATTCCCGTCGACCACCAGCAACTTCTCTACACGGTGCTCGTGCAGGATGCGCTCTGCGTCCTCCAGGGTCGTGCCCACGGGAACGGTGATCAGGTTTTCCTTGGTCATGATCTTGCTGATGGGTATGTCGGTGCGGGTTTCAAAGCGTAGATCGCGGTTGGTAAGGATGCCCACGAGCTTTTTGTTCTTGGTAACCGGGACGCCGGAAATCTTGAAGCGCCGCATCAGATCGAGGGCGTCCGCGATCTTGTGTTCGGGTGAAAGCGTGATCGGATCCATGATCATCCCGCTCTCCGATCGCTTTACCTTGTCCACTTCGTCGGCCTGCTGCTCGATCGATAGATTGCGGTGGATTACTCCCAGGCCGCCCTGCTGAGCCATGGCAATGGCCAGGCGCGACTCCGTCACCGTATCCATGGCGGCGCTGATGATGGGGACATTCAGCTGGATATTGCGGGAGAGCTGCGTCTGGGTATTAGCGTCGGCAGGGACAACGTCTGAGAGCGCGGGCACCAGCAGAACGTCGTCAAAGGTGAGGGCCTCAGGAACGGGAAAATGAATCATATATAACTATCTCAAACGCGGGAGTCATTTTCAATTCTACAGGCCCGCCTTGGGGACGGATTTTGGTCGCCCCGGCGGGAGAATCCGGGAAAGGACGCCGCGCAGACGGCTTTTTTGCAAAGAGTCTGCGGCCTCAGATTGTCACGTTACCTCAGGACAGGGAAAGGGCCGCTTCCAAGCCGCGCCAATCCGGCACTGGACGCGTTTCAAAATGGACAGCCGGCTCTCGAAACCAAGGTAACGTTGACGGGTACACGACCTCAAGTAATACTCAAGTCGCCATGTCATTGACCCAGGGCGTTGCCACCAAAGTTGACCCCGGCCAGGCCAAAGCCGCAGCCGACCCCAAGAAGCCAGCCGATCCCCGGCGTGAGCGCCGCGTACATATCGCCGTGCCGGTTAAGGTCTTTGCCGACGTCAAGACCGTCGACTTCCAAACCTGTTGCACCTACGAGATTTCCACCATCGGCGTCCGGTTGGTGGCTTCTCAGGGGATCAAAGAAGTCGGCCAAGTGATCGTTTTACAACGCCAGAACCGCCGCGCGCGCTTCAAAGTGACGTGGATTGGCAAGCCGAATACAGCCGAATCCGGCCAGGTTGGCGTTGAATCCCTGGAGCCCAACAATGTGATCTGGGAGAACGAAATCAAGGCCCGCCTCGCCCAGGCCGACTAGCCTGGATCCCAACCCGCATGGCCGTAGTGCCGCTGTGTTTCTCCTTTGACCCCAATCGGGCACGTTACTTCCGTAGGCCAAAATCGTTCTGGCGCTAGGTAAAGTACCCGAGTGTAACTGGGGAACGTCGCGACATACTTAACACTCTCCCCCACAATGCAATCGCATGAGCGTGCCCTGTCCATACATCGTCCGTTGTAATGACTGCGACTTTGTCAGCGACGTAGTGCTGGACGAGAACCGCGCAATGGACGAGCGCGATTTCCACTCTTTTGAGCGCCTGCACTCGGTTTCCATCTGGCGCTATGCCCTGGAACGCTGGACCCTGGTCACGGAACTGGGCGGCGTAATGCTGCAGGAAAGCCGCTAAACAGCACGTAGCCAGTAGCAGGGGCCCGCCAGTGCAACTCGATTGATTGAGCCCGTTGTCTTTTGTGTCCTCGGTGGCAAAAGAGCCTTTTTGACGATTTGCCAATCGCTGACTGCCAGATTGCCAATTGCTTTATGATCGTCCCCCTATGCTTCGTGCCTATCAGGGAAAGTCTCCGCTGATTCACCCTTCGTGCTACATCGACGACTCCGCGCAGATCATCGGCGATGTCGATATCGACGAAAACTCCAGCGTATGGATGAACGCCGTGATCCGTGGCGATGTCTTCGCCATCCGCATCGGCAAAAACTCCAACGTGCAGGACTGCAGCGTGCTTCACGGCATGCGTTACAAATATGGCGTGACGCTGGGCGACTGGGTCACGGTCGGCCATTCAGTCACGCTTCACGGTTGCACCGTCGGCGACCGCTGTCTGATCGGCATGGGCGCCGTAGTGCTCAACAATGCCCGCATCGGTGAAGGTTCCATCATCGCCGCCGGCACTGTAATCCCTGAGGGCACAGTTGTGGAGCCCCGCTCTCTGTGGATGGGAGTTCCCGGCAAATTCAAGAAGCGCATCGACGACGAAGCCAGCCGCCAGACCATCCTGATGTACGCCAAAAACTACGTGGATTACACACAGATCTACCGCAAGGAATTTCGCAAAGCGTAGCGTCGGCAGGTATCCGCCCACCCGCCAGTGCAGTGGATCAGTCCGACCGGAGCGAGCGCCTGTGGCTTGCTTTCCTCCTGTACACTGGCAAGTCGAACAAGGGGCCGCTAGTTATCACAAATACTCGGAAGACGAGGCAACAAGCAGTGACGATTGCCGGATAAAAAATTCAAAACAGAGACGAACGATGAAAATCCGATCCTATCTTGCCGCCATACTCCTTCTTGCAGCCGTCTCCATCTTTGCTCAGTCGGCGCCGAGTCCGTCGCCGGCTAACCAGGATCGGCCTACCACCACCCTGCCTTACACGCCCAGCCTGGACGTGCCTTCGATGGACAAGTCGGCCGACCCCTGCGTGGATTTTTACCAGTACACCTGCGGCGGATGGATGAAGAACAATCCTATCCCGAGCGATCAGCCGGGCTGGAGTGTTTATGCCAAGCTGACCCAGGACAACCAGCGCTTTCTATGGGGCATTCTTGACGAACTGGCGAAGAGGCTAAGCGGGCGCAATGCCAACGAGCAGAAGATTGGTGACTATTTCGGCGCCTGCATGGATGAAGCCGCGGCCGAGAAGCTTGGCGCCGCGCCGTTGAAGCCGCAGTTGGACGAAATTGCCGCTCTGAAGAACAAGAGCGACGTGGCGGCATTACTGGGGCGCCAGCACCTCGCTACGCTGGGCAGGGGCTTACTGTTCGACTTCGGCTCCAACCAGGATTTTGCCGACTCCACCCAGGTGATCGCCTTCGCCGGCGCCGGCGGCCTGGGCCTGCCTGACCGCGACTACTACACCAAGACGGACGCCAAGTCGGAAGAGATTCGGCTGAAATATGTGGCCCACATCGAAAAAATGCTGCGCCTGCTGGGCGATTCACCGAACGACGCCAAGGCCGAAGCTGAGGCCATCTTCCGCCTGGAGTCGGAACTGGCCAAAGCTTCCCTGACGCGGGTCGAACTTCGCGATCCGCACAACTTGTTCCACAAAATGGATCGTAAGGGATTGCAGGACCTGACTCCCGCGTTCGAATGGAGCGTCTACCTGAAAGCGACCGGATTGGGCGAGGGGAACACCTTTAACGTGACCGAGCCGGCATTCTACAAGGAGCTGAACCGGCAATTAGAGAACGGCAGCCTGGGCGACCTCAAGACTTACCTTCGCTGGCACCTGCTTAGCGCCAACGCCCAGTTTCTTTCCAGCGCGTTCGTGAAAGAGAACTTCGATTTTTACAGCCACACGCTCCGTGGAGTGGAGCAGATGCCGCCCCGCTGGAAGACCTGCGTGCGGCTGGTGGATCACCAGCTTGGCGAAGCCCTGGGCCAGGAATTTGTGAAGCGCGTCTTCAGCCCTGAGACCAAACAGAAAACCGTGGAGATGACCCGGCAGATCGAGCAGGCCATGGAGGAGGACATCAAGCAGCTCACCTGGATGGGCCCGGAAACCAAGAAACAAGCGCTGGAGAAACTGCACGGTGTCCTCAACAAGATCGGCTATCCGGACAAGTGGCGGGACTACAGCTCGGTGAAGGTCCAGCGCAGCGATTTTCTCGGCAACGTGCATCGCGCCACCGAGTTTGAGGCCAGGAGGCAACTGGCGAAGATCGGCAAGCCGGTTGATCGAGGCGAGTGGCAGATGACGCCGCCGACGGTCAACGCTTATTACGATCCGCAGATGAACGACATCAACTTTCCCGCCGGCGTGCTGCAGCCGCCGCTCTACGATCCCAAAGAGGACGACGCGCCCAACTACGGCAATACCGGCGGCACTATTGGCCATGAGTTGACGCACGGCTTTGACGACGAAGGCCGCCAGTTTGACGCCAAGGGCAATCTGCGCGACTGGTGGACCAAAGACGATTCCGAGAAGTTTGAAAAGCGCGCGCAGTGCATCGTGGACCAATATGCCCAGTACGTGATCGTGGACGACATCAAGATCAACAGCAAACTCACCGAAGGCGAAGACGTAGCCGATCTCGGCGGCCTTATCCTGGCCTGGATGGCCTGGCGTGAGCAGACCAAAGGACAGCATCTGGAGAACCGCGACGGATTCACGCCTGAGCAACGATTCTTCATCGGCTACGCCCAGTGGGCGTGCGAGAACGAGCGGCCGGAAAACCTGCGCGTCAGCGCAATCACCAACCCGCATTCCCCGGGCAAATATCGCGTGAACGGCCTGGTGGTCAATATGCCCGAATTCCAGCAGGCTTTTGAGTGCAAGGCCAGGCAGCCCATGGTACGCGAGAACCGCTGCCGCGTGTGGTAATCCTGGGGGCGTAGTTTTTCGAACTTGAAAATGCGCAGGCAAACCGGGACAATGCCTGACGTCCATTCGTCCAGGGAACCCGAGAAACACCCCCGGAAAAGGAGTTCCTTGGAATACAGTTCCGGCAGCGAGACCATCCTCCTGGTTGAGGACGAGGAATTATTGCGTCAAGTGATCGCGCAGATGCTCGGCGATCTGGGCTATCGCGTGCTTAGCACCGCCAGCGGCACTGAGGCACTGGCCATCGGGCAAACTTTTGCCAGCGAAATTCACCTTCTCATCACCGACATGCTGATGCCTGAGTTAGACGGCGCCAGACTGGCCGAATCGCTCTGCCGCTCGCGGCCGGGCCTGAAGGTCCTTTTTGTTACCGGCGACAACAGCGAACCCTTCCCTGCCGTGCCCGGTATTTCGCGCCTGGATAAGCCATTTACCCTTAGAATGCTGGCTTCCACCGTGCGCGAGCTGCTCGAGGCGTAACCTGCGGCATTCGTCACTGTAGCTAATTGAACGCGGAATATGTTGCGGGCCGACCACAAAGGATCTTCAGCCCCGGCGCTATCTCATTGAAAACAAAAATTGGCGACAGTGGCTCCATCCATGCACCTAGACCCAATCACGAAGACGGGAGGTGGGAGATGGAAAAACGCGAAAACCAGGTTCTGAGCGCGCCGGCAGAAGGCAAACATTTCCTGATATGGGTTGGGTTGTGGGTTGCCGCCCTGCTCACATTCCTGCCCAGATGAAGATGAGGGGTGCTGGGCCTTCCGGACCTCCGGTGTTAAGTGAGACCCATGAAAGCGCATCTAAGCTTTGGCCGGAACAGATCGACGCGTATCGTTTACCGTTTTTTTTCTTTCGTTCCGCTGCTTCTGTGGAAAACAGGGCTAATATAGCAACCCCTGCCTTTTGCGCGTTGCGCATCTGGGTTGTGCTCAAGAAAACATCACTTTCAAAACCTGCATCTAGAGTGTGCAGCATTAAGGTTCACGGCAAAATTTCCGATCAAGGAAAACAGGTTTCAGCGAAGGAGGGACGATTCAATGCTCGCGAAATGCGCCAATCCCGCTTGCTCCACCCCTCTGATCTATCTTCGCGAAGGTAAGATCTTCATGATGGACCACGCTGGCAACAGCAAATCCAGGATCCCGAACAAAGGCTCCGGTCAGGTAGAGCACTTCTGGCTCTGCGGGCCCTGCTCCATGAATCTGACGATCGTCTACCACCCGGGAAGCGGCGTGTGGGTGGTGCCCAAGGAACCTAAGGCCAGGTATGCCGTCGCGTCTTAAACCACGAATTCAATAACAGCCTGGCGTTCTGCCGTGGGATGACGTGCCGCGCCAAACTATTTCTCATTTCCTGGGATACTTACCCAGCAAAGCGTAACCCCGGATTTTCAGGGCGTCCCAGCCCATGCGAGTTCCATCGCGCCATACATGGAGGCGGGAGCCGTCATCGTGTCCCCAGATCACAGGAACTTCAGCGACCTTCAGACCCAGGCGGTGCGCGATGTAAAGGATCTCCGGATCGAATCCCCAGCGATTGATCCGTTGCACAGGAAAAATCTTTGCGGCAGCGCTCCGCGTGAACGCCTTGAAACCACACTGGGTGTCGCGATACGGAAAAAGCAACATCGTTCGTAAGAAGATGTTGTAGACGCGGGAGAGCGCCTGACGCTTTTTCGATTGACGCTGAAATTGAAGAGAAGGATCAAGCCAGCGTGATCCGATGGCTACATCTGCCCCGGCTTCGAGCGCGGCAAACAGTTTGTCGGCCTCAGCGATGGGAGAAGACAGGTCGGCGTCCGTGAAAAGCAGGATGTCTCCGCGGGCCTGCAGCATGCCGTTGCGGACTGCATACCCTTTGCCCTGGTTGCCGGGGTTCTTGACGACGCGGAGTTCAGAATGTTCCTGGCCGAGGCGATGGGCAATCTCCACCGTATCATCACGACAGCCGTCATCGACCACCAGTATCTCCGCGCGCCAGTTGTGTCGCTGGATATGGCGGAGAATCTGTTCCAGAGTAGCGCCGATGCGCGCGCTTTCGTTGTAGGCGGGAACAATGATGCTGTATTGCGGACGGCCGGTTTCGCTGGCACTGATGCTGGAGTCCAACCGCGCAACGCTCATGCCGCCTGCTCTTTTTTCCTCAGCATGGAGAAGAACGCGGGCACCAGTTCCGGATCCCACCGTCCTTTGTTGGCTTCGTCAAGCATGGTGCGCTTGGCCTCTTCGTGCGTCAGCGCAGGCTTGTAAGGCCGCGCGGTGCGCAATGCGTCGTAAACATCGACCACCTGCAGAATACGTGCCAGCAACGGAATGGATTTCCCGTTGAGGCCGTCGGGGTAGCCGGTTCCGTCCCAGTGCTCGTGATGGTGGCGGATGATGGGCAGCACGTTGCGGAAAGATTTGAGAGGACGACAAATCCCCTCCCCGATAATGGGATGCTGCTTCATGATCACCCACTCTTCGGGGGTGAGCCGCGCTCCTTTCTTCAGAATCTCGTCAGGGATGGAGACCTTGCCCAGGTCGTGAAGGTAGCCGCCGCGCTTCAGAGCGATGATGCTATCGCCGTTCAGTCCAACGTAGTGGCCCAGATCGGCGGCGTACTCGGCCAGGCGTTCACAGTGATTGCCGGTGTAAGGATCGCGGGCCTCAATGCCCAGCGCCAGTGCGACCAGCACGGACTCGGCATTCTCCAGTTCGTCAGTGAACTCTTTCAGTTTCAGCAGTGACTTGACGCGGGCGAATAACTCTTCCGGATAAAGGGGCTTGCTCAGGAAATCATCAGCGCCGGCTTCGATGCCGCGTACGCGATCTTCGCGATCGGTGAGTCCGGTGATCATCACCACCGGAATCAAGCGGGTGGCCGGATCCTCCTTGAGTTCGTGGCACAAATCGTAGCCGGACTTGCCGGGCATGACCACATCCAGCAGCACCAGGTCCGGCTTTTCCGAGCGCACCAGTTCTTCCGCTTCCGCTGCCTCTGTCGCTGTAATGATCTCGTAACCTCGTGAGGAGAGAAGCTCGCGAAGCAGCAGCAGAGTGTCCAGCTTATCGTCGACTACAAGTATCCTCGGAGGTTTCGACTTCGGACGAACCCCTTCCCATTCGGCTCGCGATGCCATTCGAAGTTGAGAAGGTCCGCGAAGGTGGAGAGTTGCATCACGCAGTTTACTTTCTGGCACCAGGGTTTTTTTCATATGCGCTTCTTGAAACCAAAGCGGCAGGCTGGCTCAGGTTTTAAATGATGACCTATGGTAAATTCCGACCGCTGAAAAATAAAGCTGAGGCTGTTTTGGCAGATTTGGGCCGGCCCAACCCAAAGTTCCATGGTCGAGCACCGCTATGCTGTGGCCTTTCGTGATCAACTTCCTGTTCAGCAGGCAACAGATCATTATAATTGCTGGGTCATGCGCTCCCTCCTCTGTGGCCTGATTATGTTGCTGCCGCTCGCAACCAGCGTTCCGGGCGCGGCTGCGGAGCACACAGTGGTGCTGGGCAGCTGGCGAGTGGTGAGGAGCGTGGCTGATTCCGGTGAGACCCACGACCTCAAAGTACGCCGTCTCCTGGTCGATGGCAAAGTTCGCGAATACACGGTGGGTCCGGCTCACGATGTGACTGATCGGATATTTGTGGTGCAGCGGGTTTACCGGGTGAATGACGCTTTGCCCAACGATCCCCACGGCCCGCAGTGGATATGGCGACTGGACGGCTGGATTAGCGTCGACCGAACGACAGGCCGCATCTCACAGCTCTCCCTTCCGGCGTTCGATCCTGACGTCTCCCAGGCCAGCTGGTACCGGGATTACGCTGCTTACTGCGGCGTGTCTGAGGAGAACCAGGGGCTGCTGGTAGTCTCTCAGATCGGAAAGCGCAAGCCCATTCTCCGCAAGGAATTTGCAAGCCCGGGCTGCGCTCTACCCAAATGGGACCGCGGGCCGATGAGAGTCACCTTCACGGTAGCCGGGGAGAAAACCGTGGTTACCGTCAGGCCGCATGGCGCCGATCTGCAATCGGAATCCAGCGATGAAGAAGGACCGAAATGAAGACATTGCAGCAATACCTGGAGGACGCGGCTGTGGCCCACGGACATCTGTGCGCAGGACAGGTGCTTGGCGTCCGCATGGCCATGCTGGGTCTGCGGAAGCTTGGGCTGGAAGATCCGGAGGGCGCCGATCGCAAGCGCATTGTCACGTTTGTAGAGATCGACCGCTGCGCCACCGATGCGGTCATGGTGGTCACCGGCTGCCGCCTGGGCAAGCGCGCGCTGAAGTTTCGTGACTGGGGCAAGATGGCAGCAACCTTCGTGGACGCCCAGACCGGCAAAGCGGTCCGGGTATCGGCCAGGGAATCGTCCAAGAGCCTGGCCCAGGGCATGCATCCCGAGATCGACAATAAGAACAAGCAGCAGATGCAGGCCTATCAGGAGATGACTGACGAGCAACTGTTCCACACCCAGGCGGTGCACGTAGAGCTGCCCCCGGAGGAGTTTCCTGGATACAAAGGGGAACGCGTGGCTTGCGAACACTGCGGCGAGGGCATCAACTTTCGCCGCGAGGTGCGTCGCGGAGGGAAAGTCCTCTGCCGGTACTGTGCCGGGGAGCGCTACTACGAGCCTATCGTGTGACAGGATTTTAGGGTGTGCCGGCCGGGGAACTTTGTACACCGCCCGTCCGTATACAAAGTTAGCTAACTGATCTTTCCCCATACTCTGGAGGGTTTTATGCGCAGTAAACCGGGTATTGGCGTCGCGGGTCTTGTTTTCTCTCTGATCGCTCTCGGCGGGTGCCGGGTTTCTACTTCGAGGGACGGCCAGGGCGGCGACAAGGATGTTGATATTAAGACTCCTTTAGGTTCCATCAGCGTCCACGAAGGCGAAACGGACCCCAAGGTTACCGGCCTCTCGCCATATCCCGGCGCGCAACTGCGGAAAGATATGGATGGCGAAGGCGGCGCGAATGTGAATGTCTCCAGTTCGCTCTTCGGGGTAAAGGTCGCCGTCCTCAAGTACCGGAGCGATGATCCCCCCGACAAGGTACTCAGTTTCTATCGCAAGGACATGGCGAAATACGGCAAAGTTGTAGATTGCACAGGTGGTTTTACCCTGGGGTACCGCCACCATGACCAGGATGCCGAGGTCGCCTGCGACAACGCTCAGACCGGCCACCAATACCGGGAAATCTTAAGGGTAGGTACCCAGAACAATCAGCGCGATCTGGCAGTTCGTCCTGCCGGGAGCGGTTCCGAGTTTGCCCTGATCTATGTCCGCACCTGGGACGATAAGAGCACTATGTAGTGGCAGGATTGAGCCCAGCAATCTAAAGCTGACCCAAAACTGAACTTCTCTCGCTGGTTTGGCGAATCCGCCCGCATCGGCTATGATGCGGTGGATTATGACAGCCGGTACCCCCACCCGTATGCCGCACCTGCGCGAAAAAGGCCGCCTCATGTCGGCCTCGGAAATCGAGCGCACGCTGGTTCGGCTGGCCCATGAAATCGTCGAAAAGAACAACGGTGTTGATGATCTGACCCTGATCGGCATTCGCCGCCGTGGGGTACCTCTGGCCTCGCGCCTGGGCAAGCTCATCACGCAGATTGAGAAGCGGCCGGTTGCGGTGGGGACCCTTGACATTACCCTCTATCGCGACGACCTTTCCACTGTCGGCTCGAGTCCAATCATCAAGAAGACGCCGCTGGGCGTGGAGATTGGGAACCAGAACGTGATTCTGATCGACGATGTCCTTTACACCGGCCGTACCATTCGCGCCGCCATGGATGCTTTGTTCGATCATGGACGCCCGCGCCGGGTACAGCTATGCGTGCTGATTGACCGCGGGCACCGCGAGCTGCCGATCGAAGCCGCGTTTGTCGGCCGCACCGTGCAGACCAGCGACAACGAAATCATCGAATGCCGGCTCACGGAAGTCGATAATGAGGAGCAGGTGATGCTGGTGGAGCGTACCGCATAGCCCGAACAACGCGAACCCGTTCTCTGCTCGGTCTCGAGCACCTCAGCACAGACGAAATTACTTCTTTTTTAAAGCTGGCCCGCAAGATGCACGCGCGAGAGCCGCGTCCTCTGCTCCGCGGCAAACGGATTGCCCTGCTCTTCTACGAGCCATCCACGCGCACCCGCGTTTCATTTGAGTTCGCAGCCAACCTGCTGGGCACGCATACCTCGGTGATTAGCGCCACCGCATCGAGCATTGAGAAAGGCGAGAGCCTGGTGGATACGGGCAGAACTCTACAGGCGCTGGGAGCTGACTGCATCGTTGCCCGCCATCCCTCCTCCGGAGCTCCGAGCGTGTTGGCGCGCAACCTTCGTATCCCTGTTATCAACGCCGGCGACGGCATGCACGAGCATCCCTCGCAGGCTCTCCTGGACGCCTACACCATGCAACGCCATAAGAAGACATTCAAGGGCCTGCGCGTAACCATGGTGGGCGATATCCAGCACAGCCGCGTGGTGCGGTCCAACGTCCACCTGTTGTCAAAATTCGGAGCTGAAACCACACTGTGCGGCCCTCCGGAGCTGCTGCCTGAATTCGCCGGCCAGCTGGCGCCGCATGTGAAAGTCGTGCGGCACATGGAAGAAGCTGTGCGCAAAGCCGATGTCATCATGATGCTGCGCGTGCAGAAGGAGCGCCTGGCGGGATTGAAACTGAATGCTGCTCGCTACGTCGCCGACTACCAGCTTACCGCCGAGCGCCTGAAGCTAGCCAAAACCGACGCCATCGTGATGCATCCCGGGCCGATGATCCGCGGCATGGAAATCCAGAGCGAGGTCGCCGATTCTCCGCAGTCCGTGATCGAAGAGCAGGTGCACAACGGCGTTTATGTGAGGATGGCGATTCTAAGCATCTGCCTGGGGGTCGCGTGAAGAAAAATTGGAAGATCGGATTATCAGGCCATCGGGAGATCTGTTGGCCGCGTCTTTACGATCACCCGATCACAGGATCGCCCGATCACCCGATTCGCGAAACAGTTTTGTAACTATGGCAAGGTCTATCTCAATCCGCGGCGGTTACCTGATCGATCCAGCGCAGAAGCTGGAAGGCAAATACGATCTTCTGCTCAGCGATGGGCGCGTGGCCGAAGTGGCAACGGCGGGCAAGTTGCGCGGCCGCGGGGACGAGAACATTGACGCGCGCGGCCTGGTCGTAGCCCCGGGTTTTATCGACATTCACGTGCACCTGCGTGAGCCTGGCCAGTCGAACAAGGAGACCATCTCCAGTGGAACCATGGCGGCGGCAGCCGGAGGCTTCACGTCCGTCTGCGCCATGCCCAACACCTCCCCGGTCAATGACTCGCCCGCGATCACGCAGTGGATGCAGGATCCGGCGCGTGGCGCCCACGTGAACGTCTTTCCCATTGCGGCGGCGACGCTGGGAAGCAAAGGTGAGCAGCTTTCCGATCTGGCCGCGCTGCATCGCGCCGGCGCCGTGGCTGTCACCGATGACGGCAAGCCCATCCTTAACGAAGAAATCATGCGTACGGTGCTGCTTGGCGCGGGCAAACTGAACATTCCCGTGATCCAGCACGCCGAAGACACGCGCGTGACCGCCGGATCGGTGATGAACGCCGGCTTCACCGCGTTTCGGCTGGGACTGCGCGGATGGCCCGCAGCCGCGGAGTCTTCGCTGGTAGAACGAGACATTCGTCTGGCCGCCGAAACCCGCGGACACTACCACGTAGCTCATATCTCCACCGCAGCCACGCTCAAGGCCGTGCGCAAAGCCAAGCGCGACCATCTTCGCGTCACCTGCGAGGTCACGCCGCATCACTTCGCCCTGATCGACGAAAACATCGGCGATTACGATACCAACTTCAAGATGAACCCGCCGCTGCGTTCGGCTGCCGACCGCGAAGCGCTGCTGGCCGGCCTGGCCGACGGCTCCATCGATTGCGTGGCCACCGACCACGCGCCTCATGCCTTCAACGAAAAGAACCAGGAATTCGACCGCGCTCCCTTTGGAATTACGGGTCTCGAGACCGCGCTCGGCCTTTGCGTCTCAATCCTGCACGCCAAGCACAAGATTCCGCTTGCCAGGATCATCGAGCTACTGTCGACTAATCCGGCAGCGGTGATGGGCCTAGAGGGCCGCGGCACGTTGATCAAAGGAGCCCGCGCCGATGTAACGGTCGTCGATCCGGGAAAGAAGTGGACCTATCACGTTGCCCATTCGCACTCGAAGTCAAAGAACTCGCCTTTTGATGGCTGGCAGCTACAAGGGAAAGTGATGGCGACGGTAGTGGGTGGGACTGTGAAATTCCGGAGCTAGCTTTTCTCTGAAATCCCGAAGCGAAGCGAGACGAGTTCGGGAGACACAGCGTACCCAGTATGAGCATCAGACTATAGGGATCCCTCGATACGCTCGGGACTTCAGGCAAGAATCCCCATCTTCTTCCCGACCTTCTTCAGAATATCCAGCGCCTTCGAGAGCTGGCTCTCCGTGTGCGTGGCGCTCATGATGGTGCGCAGGCGGGCTTTGCCTTCCGGCACTGTGGGAAACGCAATCCCGGGAACGAAGACGCCGGCATCGAACAGCTCGCGGCTGAAGTCCATAGCCAGGCGCCCCTCGCCCACGATGATGGGCGTGATCGGCGTTTCGCTGGCGGGAGTGTTCTGGCCGCCGATGTTGAAGCCCAGGAGCCCTAGCTCCTTCTTGAAGAAGCGGGTGTTGCCCCAGAGATTGTCGATGCGCTCCGGCTCCTGCTCCAGGACATCAAAGGCGGCCATGCAGGTGGCCGCGACTGATGGCGGCTGCCCAGTGGAAAAAAGAAACGGCCGCCCACGGTGATAGAGGAAGTCAATCAGGTCCTTCGAGCCGCAGACGTAGCCGCCCATGGCTCCAATGGCCTTGGATAGCGTCCCTACCTGAATGTCGACGCGCCCGTGCTGGTTGAAGTGGTCCACGGTGCCGCGGCCGTTGCGTCCCAGCACGCCGGATGAGTGTGCGTCATCGATCATCATGATGGCGCCGTATTTGTCGGCCAGATCGCACAGCGCGGGCAGCGGGCCGATATCTCCGTCCATGGAGAAGACACCGTCGGTAATGATCAGTTTGCGGCCGGATTCGCCGGCGACTTCCTTCAGCAGCTCTTCGGCGTGCGCGACGTCTTTGTGGCGGAAAACCTTGATCTTGGCTTTGGAGAGCCGTGCGCCGTCGATGATGCTGGCATGATTCAGCTCGTCGGAAATGATGAAGTCGTCTTTGCCAAGAATCGCCGAGACCGTTCCCGCATTGGCAGTGAAGCCCGACTGGAAGACTACGGCCGCCTCGGTCTGCTTGAAGCGGGCGATCTTCTCTTCCAGCTCCATGTGGATGCTCATGGTTCCGCACACGGTGCGCACCGCTCCCGCGCCCACGCCGTACTTCTTCGTCGCCTCAATCGCCGCCTCGCGCAGCTTGGGATGCGTGGTCAGCCCCAGGTAATTGTTCGACGCCAGGTTGATCACCTTCTTGCCGTCGACGTGGCACTCCGGTGCCTGTTCGTCCTCCAGCACGCGCAGCGAAAAGTGCGTGCCCTTCTGCCGGAGTTCATTCATCTGGTCGGCGAGGTAGGAGAGCGGGGAGCGGGAAGTCGTAGTAGCCATCTTAATCCCTCAAATCAGAATGCTGCTGGATTACCGCTTGCGAGGCCGGCCTCTTTGCGGCTAACTCTTCAGCATCCCGTTCGGATACAGCAAAATCTTGCTGGCCTCGCCGCTCTTCAGGCGGTCCATGCCTTTGGAAAAGTCGGCCAGCGCCATGCGGTCGGTGATCACCGGCGACAGGTCCAGCTTGCCGGCCTTCAGCAGCGCGTTCATCTGATACCAGGTTTTGTACATCAGGCGGCCGTTGATGCCCTGCACGCGCGCGCCTTTGAAGATGATGTCTTCAGAAAGATTGAGTTCCATGGGCCGCGAAGGGATGCCCAGCAGTGAAGCTCGCCCGCCCAGGCGGAGGATCTTGAAGCCGAGGCGGATGGCATCGGGATGGCCGGACATCTCCAGCACCACGTCCACGCCGGTGCTTTCGGTGATCTCCATGACCCGCTCGTAAACGTTGTCCTGCGCCGGGTTGAGCACCACGTCAGCCTTCATTTGTTCCGCCAGCTTACGGCGGTGGGCGTTGATCTCAAGAGCAAAGACCTCGCTGGCGCCGCAGGCGCGGGCCACAGCGATGGCAAACAGCCCGATAGGGCCGCAACCGATCACAGCCACAGTCTTGGCTGCGATCTCGCCGGCCAGCACTGTATGCACGGCGTTGCCCAGCGGGTCGAGCACGCTGGCGTAGTCGGGCGGAATCTTCGGATCGATCTTCCAGATGTTGGATTCGGGAATCTTGACGTACTCGGCGAAGGCGCCGTTGGCGTCCACGCCGATAATCTTCACGTGCTGGCAGATGTGGGCTTCGCCAGTGCGGCACTGGTAACACTTGCCGCAGGCCACGTGCATCTCCGCGGATACGAAGTCGCCTTCTTTGACCGAGGTTACATTCTTGCCGCGGGCGACCACGTGCCCGCAGAACTCGTGCCCGGGGATCAGCGGCGGACGGATGCGGTGCTGCGCCCACTGGTCCCAGTTGTAGATGTGCAGATCGGTGCCGCAGACCGAGGCCACTTTTACTTTGACGAGCACGTCGTCAGGCCCGATCTCGGGGACGGGCATCTGGCGGACGTCGGCTCCCGGCGCAGCCTCCGGTTTCACTACGGCAAGCATGGTGTCAGACATTCAGATTCCTGCAGGTGGAGGGCAAACTAGCTATTTTAGCAAATCACCACACTTTGAAATCTGCAGGCCGAATCGGACGGAGTTCCTGTGTTCACGCGAAGAAGAACTACCTGCCCACGTAGCTCACGCGCCAGATCGATCTCGAACCGTCATCGCTGACGAACAACGATCCATCTTTGCCGACGGCGACACCCACCGGCCTTCCCCAGACCTCGCCTTTCTCGGTAACGAAGCCGGTGAGAAAGTCTTCGTAGTCGCCTGTGGCATGGCCGTCTTTCAACGGCACGCGGATGACTTCATAGCCGGTGCGCTTGTGGCGGTTCCAGGAACCATGTTCGGCGGCGAAGATGTCGCCGCGGTACTCTTCGGGAAACATCTGGCCGTTATAAAAAGTCATCTCCAGCGAGGCATAGTGGGGTTGCAGGATCACGTCAGGAGTGATGACTTTGTCTTTCAGCTCCGGGTGCTTGCCGGCGTGGCGCGGATCGTGGAAGCCGCCCATGTAATACCACGGCCAGCCGTAGAAGCCGCCTTCCTGGACGTGGGTAATGTAGTCGGGAACCAGGTCGTCGCCCAGGCCATCGCGCTCGTTGGTGGAGCACCAAACCTCGCCGGTCTGGGGATGCACCTCCAGCCCCACGCAGTTGCGGATGCCGTAGGCATAGACGCGCACGCCGCTGCCATCAGGATTGAATTCCAGGATATCCGCGCGGTGAAATTCCTTGGGATTGTTGTCCGTATCCTCGACGTTGGAGTTCGATCCCACCGAGACGTACATCTTCTTGCCATCGCGCGAGAAGGCGATGTCCCGAGTCCAGTGTCCCTTGCCGCCGAGCTTTCCGGCTCCGCCGGGCAGATCGGGAACGATCATCTGCTGGGGTCCGGCCGCTTTCAGATCGCCAACATGATAAGGAAAACGGACCACGGATCCCGTATTGCCCACGTACACCCACTGCGGATTGTTGCCCGGAGGATAAAAAGCGATGCCAAAGGGACGGTCGAGGCCGGTGGCAAAGACGCTGGTGGTCTCGGCCTGGCCATTCTTGTTTACGCCGCGAAAGATCTTGATCTCTCCTGTCTTGCTCTCCGCCAGAAAGAGATCTCCGTTGGGCGCGGTGCGCATCAGGCGCGGTTCGTCGAGCCTGGACGCGTAGAGTTCCACCTTGAAGCCGGGGAGGGTTTGAGGCATCGCACCCTGCGGACGCGGCACAAGGTTGGGAAAGTTCAGCGCCGAAGAAGTTTCAAAAGGCTGAGGAAGGTCGGCGATGGTGAGCTTGCGGAATTCCCCCGGCTTCTGCTGGCTGAAATCCACGAAGGCCGCCTTTCCGGTGGTGACCTTGGGAGGAGTTTTGGGTTCGACGGCGCGCAGCACTACGACGGCGCCAATGCATACAGCAAGCGAAAAGTATACCGCGGAACGGCGGAGGGGCGTCATAGTGACCTTTCGAGAGCAGTCTTGGAGTTTCTTGTCGGCAAAGCGATTCGAGCGGTCAACATTTTCATCTTCATTCTAAAGATGCCGGCAAGTTATCCAGCCGCGTAAAGATTTGCAATTTGCGCGGATTTGCGCCCGCGATCATAATCTAACTAACCAGTTAATTAAATGCCTGTCCTGGCCAAAGCCGGCAAGCCGGGCTCGCGAGGCGAGCCTGAAAAAACCCGTGCTGCCATTCTGAAAGCCGCGCTGGAGGAATTCTCGCACGAAGGCGTCGCCGGTGCGCGAACCGACGAAATCGCCCGCCGCGCCGGCGTCAACAAGGCCCTGCTCTACTACTACTTCAAGGACAAAGAAGGCCTCTACGCTGCGGTACTCGACGAAGTTTTTGCCGGACTCTCCGAGCGCGTGCAGGCGGCGCTGGGCGCAGTTCATCTTCCGCCGCGGCAGCGATTGCTCGGCTACATGGAAGCGCATCTCGATTACATTGCCGGCGCGCCGCTCTACCCGCGGCTGGTGCAGCGCGAATTCATGCGCACCGTCGGGCGCACGCTTTCTCCGGTGGCCAGCCGCATTCTCGAGCGCTACGGAAGACCGATCTACCAGAATCTCAGCGCTCTGATTCGCGAAGGCATTGCTGCCGGCGAGTTTCGCAAAGTGGATCCGGAGCAGACGGTAACATCAGTGCTGGGTATCATCATTTTCTATTTCATCAGCCTGCCTGCGCAGCAGGCCATGCTGCCCGGCGATCCGTCGTCACCGGAGCGCATTGCCGCGCGGCAGGCTGCGGTGATCGATTTTGTCTCGGCAGCGCTGTTCGCGCCGTCCGCTAAAGGGAAAACCCATTGAGCCAGAGAAACCGATTTTTCGCATTTCTGGGACTGTTGCTGGTGATCGCCGCGGTGTACTACTTTTTTTCTACCGACCGCACCCCCGACCTGGTGTTGATCGGCACCGTGGACGCCAACCAGGTGGTGGTCAGCCCCAAGATCATGGGACGCATCGAGCGCCTGGCGGTGGATGAAGGCGATGTGGTCAAGAGCGGGCAGACGATCGCCGTGCTCGATTCCCAGGAGCTCACCGCCGATCGCCAGGCGGCACAGGCGCTGCTGGCCAGCCTGCGCCACCAGGTAGACCAGACGCGCGCTGCCCAGGCCGACACCGCAGGCGAGACCTCCAGCGGAGTGCTGAACGCGCAAGCCCGCCTGCACGCGGCCCAGGCGACGCTGGCGCAGGGGCAAGCCGATCTGCAGCGTATTGAGGACGATGCGCGGCGCTATGCCACGCTGGCCAAGACCGGGGCTGCGACGCAGCAGCAGGCCGATACGTCGCAGGCACAACTCAAGGCGCAGCAGGCCGCGGTCCGCGCTGCCGAAGACACCGTGAACGCCACGCAAGCCGACCTGGAGGTCGCGCAGGCCAGAAGGCACCAGGCTAACGCCGCAGAGAGCACTGTGCAAGCCACGGAAGCGCAGGCGGTGAACGCGCGGCGCCAGCTTGAGGCCGCCGAGGCGCGGCTGGGCTACACCAACATCGTGGCTCCCGTCAGCGGGACGGTCACCATTCGCGCTGCTCGCGAGGGTGAAGTAGTGAATCCCGGGCAGGCCATCGTCATCCTTACTGACCTGAGCGACACCTGGGTGCGGGCATCAATTCCGGAGACTGAGGCGGTGGACATCTCCATCGGCGACCAGCTGAGAGTTCGCCTTCCCTCCGGCGACATCGCCACGGCGAAGGTGGTCTTCAAGGCGCCGGAGGCGGACTTCGCCACGCAGCGGGACGTGAGCCGCCGCAAGCGTGACATCAAGACCATCGCTCTCAAACTTGCCATCGACAACAGCAAGCGCAACCTGGTTCCGGGCATGACTGCCGAGGTCCTGGTGCCGAAATCGAAAGCCGGGGGCTCGTGATGGCAGAAAGCAACGGCCAGAGCCAGCAGGCTGCCATTCGCGTGGCCGACATCGTAAAGCGCTACGGAAACTTCACCGCCGTAGACGGTGTCAGTTTCGATGTGGCCGAAGGCGAGATTTTTGGCCTGCTTGGGCCCAACGGGGCGGGCAAATCCACGCTCATCCGCATGATGACCACCTTGCTCGAGATCACCGCCGGCTCCGCCTTCATTGAAGGCTTTGACGTGCGCAAGGATCCCGACAAAGCACGGCGGTCCATCGGCGTGATTCCCCAGGCCATGACCAGCGACGGCGACCTCACCGTCTGGGAGAACCTGAGCATCTACTCCAAGCTTTACAGCATACCCGCCGCCGAGCGCGAGAGGTCCATCGACGAGCTGTTGGAGCTGGTGGACCTGACGCAGTGGCGCGACGCTCCGGCGCGAAACTTATCCGGCGGCATGCGCCGGCGGCTGGAGATCGCGCGCGGGCTGGTGCACCGGCCGCGAATCTTCTTTCTCGACGAGCCCACCACGGGACTCGATCCGGTTTCGCGCGTCGCCGTGTGGGAGATGATCACCAACATCAAGCAGAAGCGGAATCTCACGGTGCTGATCACCACGCACTACATGGACGAAGCCGACCGCCTGTGCGACCGCATCGCCATCGTGGATCACGGCAAGCTGGTGGCGCTGGATACGCCGCGGGCGCTCAAGGCCAGCGTTCCCGGATCGAGCGTGATCGAGGCCCAGTTCTTGCACGCGCCCGCCGACTGGCAGCAGACGCTCTCCCGCCTGGCCGCCGCGACCTCCGTCCAGCCCGAAGGCGCGGAGATGTTCCGCATTCTCACCAACGACGGGTCGCGCACGACCACGGAACTGGTGGAAACCGCCGCGCGCCTCAACGTGGCCATCAAGTCGCTTACCGTGCAAACGACGACGCTCGATGACGTTTTTGTTCATTACACCGGGCGCCAGCTCCGCGACCAGCTGGCGGATGCGCCGCTCTACCAGTCGCCGGTGGCGTGGGGGAGATAGATCATGGCCGCACTGAGCTTCATTCACAGCGAACGCATGATGGCCATCGTGGAGCGCGACATGCGCAAGTTCTTCCGCTCGCCCGCGCTGATGATGGCCGCCATGGTCTTTCCCCTGGTGCAGCTGATCGTGCTGGGCAACGCTTTCGGCGGCAAGATCCGCGATGCCAAGCTGGGCATTGTGGACCACGATCACGGGCCACAATCTGTCCGCATTGTGGAGGCGCTGCGCGCCGTGCAGAGCAATGCGCGCACGTTCCAGCCTATCGTCTACGACGACGAAAAGCTGATGGTGAACGACGTGCGCAAGGGCGACCTTAACGCCGGCCTGGTGATTCCTCCGCAATTTTCTCGCGACGTTTATGAGCAAGCGCGCCCCCGCATCGGCCTGGTGCTGGATAACAGCGACAACTTCATGACCTCGACTTTCGAGGGCACAATGGGCGACCTGGTGATGGCTCTCAACCAGCCGACGGTGCAGCCGCGCGTGGTGCAGCAGATCGCGCTGCAGGTGGTGGAGCTCTATCCTTACATCGAGTACATGAAGTACCTGCTGCCCGGATCGATCACGCTGGCCATGTTCGTCAGTGTGATGATCGGCGGGGGAATCGTCTATATCGACGACAAGGCCCGCGGCGTGCATGAAGGGTACCTGGTTACGCCCATCACCAAGATGGAACTGGTGGCGGGCTTGAACGTGGCCGGCGCGCTCAAGGCGATGGGCGCGGGCATCGTGCTTACCGTGATCGGATCTCTGATCGCGGGCGTGGGCTCCGCTTTTCAGCCGGCCAATCTCTTCTGGCTGCTTTTGCTGATCATCTGCACCTCATTCGCCTTCATCAGCATGATGTTCCTGATGATGGTGCGCGTGAACGATCCCCTGATCCCGCGCGCCATCTTCGGCATTCTGAACACCCTGCTTTATTTCCCCAGCGGAGCCATTTATCCGGTGCAAGCGTTCCCCAAGTGGCTGCAGTGGATCGCGTGGATCGATCCCTTCAGCTATGCGGTGCACGGATTCAAGGCGGTACTGTTGAAAGGCGTGGGGCTGGCTGCAATCTGGCCGGACCTGCTGTATCTTGGTGTGTTCGCCGTAGTGATGTTCGCCCTGTCTACCATGCTGTTCAAGCGCACGCTGTAGAAGCCAGATTCTGAGGAGTTTTCATGGCGTTACTGGACGCAAAGGAATACGATCCGCGGCCGGCGGAAAGACGAAAACGGCTAATCATCATTGGCGTGATCATTGTGGTGGTGGCGACCGCCACCTGGTGGTTCACCCGCTACTGGCCGGAAGAGCACGTAGTCAACAAATTCTTTGAAGCGATTGAGCGCAAGGACTTCGACGCGGCTTACGGCATCTACTACGCCGATCCCGACTGGAAACAGCATCCCCAGAAATACAGCCAGTACTCGCTCAACCAGTTCGTCCTTGATTGGGGCCCATCGAGCGAATACGGCGTGATTACCAGCCACAAAATCGACTGCCTGAAAGAACCGGAGAAAAAGGACTTCTCCTCGCCGAGCGGCGTGATCATCGCGGTGACTTTGAACAACCGCACCGACGACACCTCGATGTGGGTAGAGAAAAAGACCAAGACGTTGACGACGTCGCCATTCCCGTTGCTGTGCCACCCGCCGAAATAACTGGGAGACTCAATTACTTAGTTTCAACGCTGATGAAGCGGGAAAGTGTGAGACGCGGCAAGGCCGCGTCTCTACGTTGAGATTTCGGCACGGCCGACTCTATGGTTGGTCAGGATTCTATTCTTTGGCCGGTGAAGCGAAGAGGTTTGTGACCTTCTGCACGCCGGCTTCGTCTTCCACGTTGATCGCCGTTTGCGTGCGATCGATCTGGCGCATCAGCCCGGTGAGAACTTTGCCCGGTCCGACTTCCACAAAGGTTTTCGCGCCCAATTCGATCAATCTCTGCACGCAGCGCGACCACTGCACCGCGCCGGTGACCTGGCGGATGAGCGCGTCGCGGGAGGCGTGGCCTCCGGTCTTGGGCTGAGCGTCGATGTTGGCAACGACCGGCATGTCGGGATCGGAGAATTTGAGAACAGCCAGGTCTTTGGCCAGGCGGTCCTGCGCGGGCTGCATGAGCGCGCAATGAAACGGCGCGCTGACCGGCAGCATGATGGCGCGCTTGGCGCCGCGCTGCTTGGCCAGTTCGGCGGCGCGTTCCACGGCCCGGGTGCTGCCGGAGATGGCAATCTGGTCGGGTGAATTTATGTTGGCCGGCGAGACTACCTCGCCCTGCGCCACTTCCTCGCAGACCTTCTGCAACTGGTCGAGAGGCATGCCCAGGATCGCCGCCATGGCGCCCTGGCCTGCAGGAACGGCTTCCTGCATGTATTTGCCGCGATTGCGGACGGTGCGCACGGCGTCGCCGAATTCCAGAGTGCCGGCGGCGACGTGCGCCGAGTACTCGCCCAGGCTGTGCCCGGCGACAAACTGCGGTACCACGCCTTTCTCCTGAAGCACGCGGGCCGCGGCGGTGCTGACCGTCAAAATCGCCGGCTGAGTAATGGCCGTCATCTTCAGCTCGTCGTCGGGGCCTTCAAAGCAGACCTTGGAGAGGGCAAAGCCCAGGGCGTCATCAGCTTCCTGAAACGTATGGCGAGCGACGGGATAAAGGGCAGTCAGCTCTTTGCCCATGCCTGCAGCTTGTGAGCCTTGTCCGGGAAAGAGGAAGGCGATGGTGGGAAGGTTCATGCTGGATTCAGTCCGTGCCGGTACCGGTGCCCAGGCCGCGAGCCCCGTCGAGTTCCTGCTCGATCCGGTTGTTCACTCCCGACTCGTAGAACTGTTTGGCTACGCGTATCGCATTCTTGATGGCATTGGCGTTCGAGGCGCCATGGCCGACGATTGACACGCCTTTCACGCCGAGCAGCGGCGCGCCGCCGTATTCGGAGGGATCGAGCTTGCGGCCAAAGTCGGTAAATGCCTTGCGCGCCAGCAAGGCGCCGACCTGCGAAGCCACTGTCGATTTGAGCGAGCCGCGCAGCAGATAGCGCACGGCTTCAACCAGGCCTTCGGAGATTTTCAGCGCCACGTTGCCGACGAAGCCGTCGCAGACGATGACTTCCACTTTGCCGTTGTAGAGATCGCGTCCCTCGACGTTTCCGATAAAGTTCAGCGGCAGCTCTTTCATCAGCGCAAACGTCTGGCGAGTGAGCTCGTTGCCCTTGGTCTCTTCTTCACCGATGGAGAGCAGGCCGACGCTGGGTTTGGCGGCGGAGAAGATGGCCCGATAGTAAATTTCGCCCATCACAGCGAACTGGGCCAGATTCTGCGGCTTGGAATCCACGTTGGCGCCGACATCGATCATGATGGAGGGCCTGCCGGCAGAAGTAGGAAATACGTTCGCCAGCGCCGGACGGTCCACACCCGGCAGCGTGCCCAGGACCATCTTAGCGGCGGTCATGGCCGCGCCGGTGTTGCCCGCAGTCACAAAGCCGATGGCCTTGCACTGCTTTACCAGGCGCAGGCCCACGTGCATGCTGGAATCTTTCTTGCTGCGCACCGCCTGCACCGGCTTTTCATCCATGCCGATGACCTGGGTGGCATTCACCACATCAACGGGAAGGCCGGCGGCGGTGGGATGCGCGGCCAGTTCCTGCCTCAACCGCTCTTCAGGGCCGACCAGCAGGACGCGCACTCCGGGATAGTGCCGGACTGCGAGGAGCGCGCCTTCGATCTCGGGCTTGGGAGCCCGGTCGGAGCCCATTGCATCGACAGCAATTATGGTTTCCACGGGTTCTGGTTTACTTGGTTTCCTTCACTTCCACCACTTCGCGGCCCTTGTAGTAGCCGCACTTGGGACACGCGCGATGGGGCAATTTGCGCTCGTGACAATTCGGGCATTCGGAAACCGTGGGCGCCGTGAGGAAGTCATGGGCGCGCCGCCGCGAAGTGCGGGCCTTGGAGTGCCGCCGTTTAGGATTAGGCATGAGTTCAACCTTTCTCTGACAGTGGCTTGTTCGCCGCCACTCGCGTGAAAATTCTATATGTGTTTCCGGCCTGGAGAGGACTTTTTCTATCGTTCCAGCTTCTTGCGTATATCTTCCAGCGCAGTCCAGCGCGGATCGGAAACCGTGGCGGCGCAGTCGCAGGCCTCAACATTCAGATTGCGGCCGCAGTGCGGGCACAAACCCTTGCAACCCGGATCGCAAACCTGCTTGACCGGCAGGGCCAGCAGAAGCTGCTCCTTCAACACGTCTTCCAGAAGCAGGCCGCCACCCTGGTAATAGCCAATCTCGGTCTCCGCTCTGCCGATGGAGGCATCGTCGCCTTTGGCATCCACGCCCAGCGGGCGGTAGAGGAGATCAAAAGATTCCGCCAGATCGTTCTCGACCGGTTCCAGGCAGCGCGCGCATCGGACCTGGACTCGCGCCGAAAAACTTCCGACCAAACGAATGTCTTCAACAATTTCCCGCGCGCCGCGGTTTTCGCGTACAAGTTCCGCAGTGCCGGCAGCCTTGACGGCCGATTTCTGCTCCAAGTCTTCGCCCAGCTCAATCTTTCCGGGCGGGAAAGTTTCGTCAAATGCCAGCTTTCGGAGCTCAAGATCCTTTATTTTTATGAACATAGAGGCGCTCCGAACGACACGACCGAGCAGAGGATGTGTTGGGAGACAGACTTAATAATTAAGAATAAAGGGCAAAGAAAGAGAGTGTCAAGAACGAGACAGGCGGATGGGCCCCGTTGCGGAGCCCACTCTGATTGCGCCAACGCGGATTGACTTAGTTCCTACAAGCCGCTACGCGTGGTTCCTGTCGCCTCGTTGACGAGATCGTTGGCGCGACCTTTCATCGCCGACACCGTGCTGCGTACTCTGTCGCGGCCCTGATCCACCAGGTCACGAGCCGAATCCGCCAGGTCTTCTGCCCGGCGCTGGATTCGATCACGCGTTTCCTCACCACTGAGCGGCGCAAAAATCAAGCCCAGTCCTACCCCAATACCTAGTCCCGCCAAAAAAGATTTCATACCATGCTCCTTAAGGGAATCAACAGTAGAGATGCGTACCCGCAGCCGGGGGCTGCCGGAGAAGAGTACATTCGCCTGGTTTCGCTGCGATCACTGCGGAAAGCCAATCTGCTGCAGACGAGTGCTGGCCGCTACTTAACGCTGTTCATCCTGGCGCCGGCGATCTGAGCCGCAGGACCGATGGGATCTTCTTTCTGGATCTGTTGATAGATGTTCATGGCCTGAGTCGGATCAGTCTTCTCGTACAACTCGGCCATCTCCAGCTGAGCCTCGGGTTTGGAGACGGTCGAGGACGGATGGTCCTGCAGATCCTTGTAGAGGCGTACGGCATCCGCGGGACGGTTGGTGGACCGGTACAGCGATGCCAAGGCCAGCTTGGCCAGGGCCGCCACATCCTTATCACGAGAGTCGGCGACCGACTTAAGCTGTTGCTCGGCAGCAGCGTTGTCGCCCGCCTGAACCAGGGCTACGCCCTGCATGTAGTGCGCGACCCTTCCCGCCTTGGTATAGGAGAACTTGCCGGCCAGATCCTGAAACTGCTTGGCTGCGGCCTTGGCCCGTTCGGCAGAAGTGGTATAGCCGGTGCCCTGCCCGGCAGGCGCATCGGCGGGACGCAAGGGCTCAGTCAAAGTACGAAAACTGGCAGTGAGGCCGGCATTGGCAAGTTCGTTCTGGTGATCGATCCAGGTGGTGCCCCCGAAGTAAGCAGCTGCGGCAATGATGATCAGAGCCACTCCCCAAACAACTGGGCGCTGGTGGCCGGAAGCCCAATGCATGGCTTCCTGAGTCGTTTCAGCGAACTTATCTTGCTTCAATTGACGGCGGGTGTAACCTTGCACTTGAAACCTTCTTGGTGGGATAAGTGGCTAAGAAACCTTGAGTTTAGCAGGATCATAGCGGCATCGTCAAACAATCGGTCCACAGTAATTCAGCCGTTAACCAAAAAAGAAGGCACCCCAGGAGATAGGGTGCGTTCTTTCCCCTTGCGTAGCGCGTCGCCACGGACCCCTTAAAACTGGCCGTAGATCAAGACATCGGCCGTGGCGCTCGTGCCCGGCGCCCCGATGCCATCATCGCCACCGCAATCCTGGTTCCCGGGATCTCGTACACGCGAGTGTTCTGCGATTGCGGCGTCAGCATCACATGATCCAGTAGAGCAACGGCTTCGTCATCCTCGGTAATCGTGAGCCGGAAATTACATTGCACGTGGAGCCCATTCGCTCATCGATGACCAGGCGGATTTTGGAAAAGCTCTCCACATCAAGCAGGCCCAGATCTCGCGATTGGCCGGCCTTGATGCTTTCGCCGCCTTTTCTGGTGCGGAAGGCGAGAACGTTCTCCACTTTGGCGACCGCCGGCCTGGGCGGAGGCGGCGTAACTTTAGCAATGTGATCGACTCTGGGAAGAGTAGCCATAGTGGTTTCCACTCCTTAGCCACGCCGGACGGTGCGTGGGAAAAACAGAAAACCAACAGCTCTCGGAACCGAGCTGCACCCCAAAAAACATTTGCTGGCCTTTAGTGGCGCTCAAGTATCGGCCCGGAACGTGTCATTTGCGGCAAGAAATTTTTTTAATTTCCGTTCCAATTCTCATGAAAAAGAACTAAGCAGGCATGCGCGCGGCAGCGTTGCCCATCATCTGCGAACCCGCGCGTGGTCGAAGGATGGCGCGGCGGGTTCGGAGGCCGAGATCATCGGCAGGCGTGCCGCTCCGATCAGGCCCGCATCACTGCCCAGCAGAGCTCGCGTAACCAGGGTTGCCGAGGATCTGGATTGCGGGCGCGCGCTATCTCCGCCGGCACCGTTGCCGTGCGCGGTGGCGCGATACACAAAAGAGCAGCGTTGCAGCTCGTTAAACAGTGACGGCGCGAAGGCGTCCCAGGCGCTGGAAACGCCGCCGCCAATTACATACATGGGAAGATTGAAGATGTTGACCAGGCTTGCCAGCGCCGTGCCCAGAGCCGATCCGACTCGCGCGAAGATTTCCTGAGCCGGGCGGTCGCCTTGCATCGCCATTTGATGAACGACTTTCGAGCTGAACTCAGGATCACGGTTCATAGCGCGGGCAAGTTCCGGGGCTTTGCCGTCGGCAATCGCCTCCAGCGCCATTCTCTTCACGGCAGTGGCGGAGGCAAATTGCTCCAGGCAGCCGCGGCTGCCGCAGCCGCAGGCGGGCCCCTGGGGATCAACGTTGATGTGCCCCAGCTCGCCGGCCATGCCGGTCATGCCGTGCCACACGTGCCCGCCGAGTACCACGCCACCGCCGACACCAGTGCCCAGAGTGAGCATGCACATGTCGTCGACATCAGCGGCTGCACCCAGCCATTTCTCTCCCAGCGCGGCAGCGTTGGCATCATTTTCCAGGATCACGGTTGTCGCCAGGCGGCGTTCGATCTCTTCGCGTACAGGGTAATCTTCCCATCCGGGAAGGTTCGGCGACTGGCGCACCATGCCTCTGGCCATATCAATGATCCCGGGCACGCCCACGCCGATTCCCGCCAGCTCATGCGAGGACCTGTATTTCAGCGCGAGGGTCTGCACGGCGGCGCACATCTCGTCGATCACGCGATCACGGCCGCGGGCGACTTCGGTGCCGCTGGTGATCTTTTCCAGGATTTTTCCCTGGCCGTCGACCGCGGCGATGCGCAAGTTGGTCCCGCCCAGATCCACACCCACGGCAAAACTGTTCATGTCTTTGCGACTCCCGCTGGCAATCGTGCAGCAAGAACAAGCTTAACGGGTCCGCCACGTCATTGCGAGTTGCCGGCCGCGTCATTGCGAGTTGCCGGCCGCGTTATCAGCTTGAAAATTGCGCGGAAGCGATTATCTTGTTCGTCATGCGGATTCACGGAAAAGTCATCATCGTGACCGGAGGGTCGAACGGGATCGGCCGGGCTCTGTGTCAGAAGTTTGCCGCCGAAGGCGCCCGCGCCGTGGTGGTGGCCGACATCGACCGCGAAGCCGGGCTGAAAGTAGCTGCCGAGATCAAAGACACGCCGGGCGGCTTCGCCCATTGCAATGTCGCTCGAGAGAAGGATGTCCACAACCTGGTGGATTCGATCACCGACGCCTGCGGCCAGGTCGATATCTTCTGCTCCAACGCCGGGATCGGTACCGGCCGCGACGAGAACACGCCGGACGCGGACTGGCAGCGCAGCTGGGAAGTCAATGTGATGGCGCACATCTACGCCGCGCGCGCCGTCCTGCCGCAAATGTTGAAGCGCAAAGAAGGCTACCTGGTGAACACCATTTCGGCCGCCGGGCTGCTGACGCAGATCGGGTCGGCGCCGTACTCGGTGACCAAGCATGCCGCGCTCAGCTTCGCCGAGTGGCTGTCGATTACGTACGGCGATCAGGGAATCCGCGTCTCGGCTTTGTGCCCGATGGGAGTCCGGACCAACATGCTGGCGCAGGCGGAAGCCGACGGTGCTTCCGGCGTGCTTCTGATGGATACCGCCATCGAGCCCGCGCAGGTGGCAGATGAAGTCGTGAAGACCATGCAGGAGGAGAAGTTTCTGATCCTTCCCCATCATGAGGTAGCCGGATTCTTTCTGAACAAGGCCAGCGATTATGATCGCTGGCTGAAAGGGATGAGGCGGCTGCGGGAAAAGGCGCACACGTTAAAGAGCTAGCTTCTCTGAAGGCCGAAGCGCTACTTCTGGCACTTCGGGCAATAGTGCGTCCCGCGCCCGGCAACCACAATCTTTTTAATCTTCGTTTTGCAAACCAGACAGGGCTGGCCTTCGCGGCCGTAGGCGCGATGCTGCAGCTGAAAGAAACCGGCCTCGCCGTCGGCGTCGACGTAATCTGAAACTGAGGACCCTCCGGCCGCGATCGCCTCCTGCAGTACTTCTCGAAGGGCAGTGTGCAATCGGGCCAGTTCGGCGCGGGTGAGTGAGTTGGCGCGGCGGCGCGGGCGGATGCCGGCGCGAAAGAGGCTTTCATCGGCGTAAATGTTGCCGACCCCGTGCAAAAGGTTCTGATTGAGCAACGATGCCTTGATTGGGGCTGCCCGCCGGTGGAACAGTCGGGCAAAATCTTCGCTGCTGATCAGGAGCGGCTCTGCTCCCGGCCCATTGAATTCCGTTTGCCGCACCTCAAGCCGGCCGAAGCGGCGAGGATCGACAAACCTCAATTCCCTGCCTGAGGCCAGTTTGGCTACCAGGTGAGCATGCCGAGGCAGTTCCGCTTCCGCCGAGGTCACCAGCATGCGGCCAGTCATGCCGAGGTGCACGATCCACTGCCGCCGCGACTTGTCGGTCCTGGAACGGAGGTCAAAGACAATGTGTTTGCCGACACGCCGGACTTTGTCTATGCGCGAGCCCTCGAGCGCACGAGCGATCTCGGCGGCGGGTGACTTCAGCGGCTCGGGCTTGCTGCCCAGCCAGACCGACTCAATGCGGTCGCCGGAGACACGCTTCTGCAGGCCGTTGGCGATGGTTTCGACTTCGGGGAGTTCCGGCATCAGAGTTACTTTCGACGAATTTACCTGACCCATAATTCTAACGGGTCGCAAACCGGCAATCCCATTCCAAGCAGGCGTCCCTTCATGTAGGATTCGGAACAGACACGAGTATCCCTTTTGACACTTTTCGATAAAAAGACAGCACAGGCCCTCTTCACCGCCCTGGTGTTCTGCCTGGTGTTGCTCTTCCTGTATTTTGCCTGGCGGGCACTGATCGCGTTCCTGTTCGCGATTCTTTTCGCCTACCTGCTGGAAGCCCCGGTATTGCGACTGCAAAAATGGTTTCGCGGATCCAAACCACTGGCCATCACCGCGGTTTACCTGATCCTGATCGGCGTGCTGGTGCTGGTCTTTTCACTACTGGGTCCAAGGATCGGCGAGGAGACGCGAACCCTGGCGCAGCAGACGCCCGCCTGGGCCAACCGCATCAGCAGCGGCAACATCGTGCAGCAACTGGGCGAACGGCATGGATGGAGCCAGGATACGGTGCGCCAGTTCACAAGCTTCACCTCTCAGCATCGCGAGCAGATCATTTCCGCTATCCAGGACATGGTGGTACGGGCGGTACGCACCCTGCAAAATACCTGGTGGCTGATCCTGGTCCCGATTCTGGCGGTGTTTTTCCTTAAAGGCGGCGATCAGTTTCGCAACAACCTGGTCAACTCTGTTCAGAACGAGCATACGCGGGCCATGGTAGCGAGCATTGTCGATAAGGTCAGCTTCATGCTCGGCTCTTACATTCGCGCCCAGCTACTGTATTCAGTGCTGGCCATGGTGGTAGTCACCATCGTGCTCCGCGTGATGGGCGTCCAATACGCACTGGCTCTGGGACCGGCCGAGGGCGCGCTCGAATTCATTCCGCTGGTGGGACCGCTGATCGGCGGCGTGCTCATTATGGCGGTGGGCTTTCTCTCCGGATATTCGCACCTGCTGTGGCTGTTTATCTTCCTCATGATCTGGCGGGTGGTCCAGGACTATGTAACTGCGCCGCGCATCATGAGCGGCACCCTGGAATTGCATCCACTGGCGGTGCTGTTTGGAGTGCTGGCCGGAGGCGAAGTAGCGGGCGTAATCGGAATCTTTCTATCCGTGCCGGTGCTGGCCGCGTTACGCATTGTCTGGCACGCCTGGCAGTTTTACGGCAAGCCGGCTGACCCGGGAGTAGCTTGAGTCGAGGACTATAAACTAAAAGTTTTCTGCCAAGAAAAAGGTAAGGGGAACTCCCCGGATCGTGAGGTGAAGAGTTCCCCAGTGAGGCATTCAATCGGTGTAGTTAACTTATAAAGAGCCTTCTTTAATCCCACGTTAAAACGTTATAAATTCTCCAAGAAAGACAACTTCCTCTGGATAGTCAATGGGTTGAGGCAACCGTTAGGCTGCGATGCGGCGCAGTTCTTCGGCGCGAGCTTTTGCAAAATCCTCGTTCTTTTCGCCAGGTCCGGGCAGAAAAATTGAAAATACCGTGCCCCGGCGGGTCGTCCGGTCGCGGCTGCGAAGGCGCAGGCGGCCGCGATGTTTGCGCACAATCCCGCTGCTGAGCCAAAGTCCCAAACCGGTTCCGGATTCACCCTTGGTGGTGAAGAAGGGATGGAAAACGTATTTCTGATTCTCTCGGGAAATTCCCGGTCCGGAATCGGCAATGGTGACGCGCACGCCCCGGCGGCCGGGCTGAACCCAGTCAGACATAGTGGAGACCCGGACGCGAATTCGCCCGTGACTGCCGATGGCATCGATGGCGTTGCCTACCAGATTGGCGATGACCTGGCGCATTTCAGATGGGAATCCATCAATCATGCCTTCGATGCGGTAATCGCGGTTTACGGCAATGTTGCACTTTTCCAGTCTGGGTTGGTAGAGATCCAGCACGTCATTGACGATCGTAGCCATCTTGCACAGCACGGCGCGGGGCGATTCGCGGTAGAAGCCCAGTACCTGCTTGGTGATGCGCGCGGCACGGCGCAACTCCTGGTCGGCGAGAGCCACGTAGCGCCGCGCCGCCGGATCGAGCGAGCTGTGGGTGCTGAGCAGATAGATGATATTGGTCAGCGAAGTGAGCGGGCTGTTGATCTCATGAGCAATGGTGGCGGCCAGACGGCCTATCTCCGCCAGTTTTTGAGAGCGGGCCAGGGCTTCTTCAGAATGCCTGCGCTCCGCGACTTTCTCATCCAACGCCCGCACCCTCTGTTGCAATTCGGCAACGTAACGCAGGCGCTCCGGACCGGCCAGTTCCAGGTAACTTTCTTCGGGGAGCACCCCGGAGTGTGCCGCGCAAATCCTGGCAAACGCGCCGCCCTCATCCTGCTGCCACAAATGGCAGTCCGCATAGCCGCAGAGCAATGCGAAATCGTATTTCGCCGCCAGATCGTTCCACATCTGTTCCAGCTGAACGCCAGCTTCGGTCTGCCCACGAGAGCACAAAACGGAGATAGCCTCGCCGAAGATAGCCACACGGCCATCCGACGCGCGACTGGCCCGAACCACCTGAGCTCCCATGACGCGATCGAAACGGTCGCTGTCAGGATGACCGCCTACCATGATGGCCGAGAGAAAGTCCTCGGCGTCGAGCTCGATGTATCGACCACGACCACGAAGCTGGTCCAGGCGGATTCCTGCTGTCTTCAGAAGACCGGCGATCTGGCGGATACGCTCGCGGGCGGCGAGCACAATCGCGCCCTCGCCTTTCTCAAGAACCGGGGCAAGGAAATTCAACGCGGAATCCAGCAGAAGCTGTTCGCGGGAATGAAACTGCACGCTGTGTCCCCTGGGTGGCATTCGGGAAAAACTTTCCCCCCCACCGGAAGTCCGAGTGACCTGCATATGGGTCCTGTTGATACTGTGTATGAACATCGGCTAAGTGCCAAGGTTGGCCATTGTTCGGATGGCCGACAAAAAAATAGAGACTAATTCCAGAACCGATTGATTTGGGCCTTAGGCCGGCTGCAGCTCGGGTATGGGCAGTTGCCCGAGCGGAAATCGACTCGCGTATAATCAGGCGTTTGTAAATCAGACTTTGAGGCAACGGAGATATGGCGGCGCCAGGATTCGGAAACATTCCCGCTCTGAAAGACGTGTACGTTCAGCTGAAAACCCGCATGGACAAAGCGGTGGAGGACTTCCGCACGAACCTGGCCGCGGCGCGGACGGGCCGCGCGTCCATCCACATGCTGGATACGGTGCGTGTGCACTGCTATGGCTCAGAGATGCCGCTGAACCAGCTCTCGCAGCTGCACACGCCCGATGCGCAGCTCATCACCGTGCAGCCGTTCGATCCCAGCATCATTGGCGACATCGATAAAGCCATCCGCTCCGCCGGCCTGGGATTGAACCCGCAGAACGACGGCAAGATGATCCGCGTTCCAGTGCCGCCGCTCACTGAAGACCGGCGCAAGGAGATGGTCAAGCACCTGCACAAGATCCTGGAAGACCACCGCACAGCGATCCGCAACGTCCGCCGCGACGGCAATGAAGCCATCAAGAAAGCGCTCAAAGACAAGAAAATCACAGAGGACGAAGAGAAGCGGGCGCACGACGAGGTGCAGAGGCTGACCGACGGCGAGATCAAGAAGATGGAAGAGATGTCGGCGACGAAAGAGAAAGAGCTGATGACGGTGTAGCTCTCAGCTATTCGAAGGCAACTTCTCGAACACAACCGTAATTTCAAAGCCGGCGGATGTCTTGGCTTGCGAAGCAATCTTTATAGTGAGCGTTTGGCCATCCGCGGAAACAGTAGCCGTTTCGCTCCATAGAGTTTTTTTGCCCTTCTTCCCGATTCCTGAAATGCGGCGCTCGTTGTCGCGCTTGTAGGCCATGGCGTCGACCTGCGGAGAGCCACTGACTGGATAATCCAGCCCATCAAAACGCGCGTGAACCGCAATCGTGGTTCGCTCGCCAGTGGCGCTCACGATCTCCTCGCGCGCGTGGATGGTTTCCGCCGTTGTCTGAATATGATGAATCCAGCTGCTAGGCGGAGGCAGCGCAGGCTGGGAGCTGTGCGACTTCAGTTTCCAGGTGCCTCTGAAGGGATCCGTGTCAGGGAGAGCCAAGCGGAATTCCTCCTTCCTGAGAACCCGGTGGTAACGTTTACTTCCTTCCGGACAAGTGCCAGAATGACAGCGCTTTTTTCGAATCCAAGGTAGCTGATGTTCGATCCTGCCGCCACACCAGCCCGGGTTGTGCCTGAAGCAGGAACGCCCTCCGGCATTCCGTCCCATGATTCTGAGAACCTCCTTCAGGATAAATGGCGGAGCAGTTTTTGGGCTCTGATTGTGACTCAGTTTCAAGGCGCGTTCAGCCTGAACGTGCTGCGCTACCTGCTGACCTTCATGGTTCTGGGACCGGTGCTAGGGCTGGATGAGGAGCGGCGCAATGCGCTGGTCTCACTCATCGCCGGCCTGTTCTTTGTCGCCCTGGTTGTTTTCAGCATGGCGGGAGGCTATCTCGCCGACCGCTTCAGCAAACGGCAGGTCACAGTAGCCACTAAAGTCCTGGAAATCGTGGTGATGGTCCTGGCCATCTTTGCTCTGTCGACACAGCAGCAGCAAAACCTCAGGAACGCTGCCGATCTCTGGCAACAACCGGGGCTGCTCTTCAGCCACTTCCCATTGGCCTTTCTGGTGCTCTTTGTCGTCGCCGTGGAAGCCGCGCTGTTCGGCCCCTCGAAGTATGGATTGCTTCCGGAGTTGCTGCCGGAGAAATGGCTCTCCTGGGGCAACGGCGTGCTCGAGATGGGAACGTTTCTTGCCATCATCTCGGGAGCGGTGGCTGCCGGCTGGCTGAACCATGTTTTTGCGAAGCACGAACCCTATGCAGGTGTGGTTCTGCTGGCCCTGGCGTGCCTGGGATTAGTGGGCAGCCTGGCCATCGCGAAAGTTCCCGCGGCTGCCCCGGCGAGGAGGTTCCGCATCAACTTTGTAGCCGAGCTATGGGACCAACTCCGCCTGCTGCGTCCCGACCGCGCACTGTGGCTGGCGGTGATCGGCAACACCTACTTCTGGTTCCTGGGCGCTCTCCTTTTGCAGACGGTGCTGGTCTATGGCAGCGAAGTCCTGCGCCTGCCTTCCGAGGAAAATTCTCTGCTCGACGCCGCGCTGGCGCTGGGCATCGGCGCAGGCAGCCTGCTGGCGGGATACCTCTCCGGCAACAAGATCGAGTACGGTCTCATCCCGCTGGGCTCATTCGGAATGACGGTGATGGCGGCGGCCATGGGCCTGTGGCCGCAGACCTTCACATCATCGCTGGTGGTCCTTGCGGGGCTGGGAATTTTTGCCGGCTTTTTCGCCGTGCCGGTGAATGCGTTGATCCAGCATCGGCCTGCCCCGGACCATAAAGGCGGCGTGATCGCCGCGGCCAATCTGCTTTCGTTCGTGGCCGGGGGCGTGGCTTCAGGCGCCTACTTTGCTTTCACACGATTCGGCCACCTGCACACGCGAGGCGTCTTTCTGGCCAGCGCGGTGATTACGCTGGCGGGCAGCATCTACGTTCTCTACCTGCTGCCGGACTGGTTTCTGCGCCTGCTGCTGTTCTTCCTGACGCACACGCTGTACCGCATCAAGGTGATCGGGCGCGACAACGTTCCCGAAAAAGGCGGGGCGCTGTTCGTCTCCAACCACATGTCGTTCGTGGACGTGCTGCTGATGCAGGCGTCCACTGACCGGCCGATCCGCTTCCTGATGTTTCAGGGAATTTACGACATACCCATCGTCAAACCGTTTGCGCGGATGATGAAAGCCATTCCCATCTCGTCAGAACTGCGGCCGCGAGACATGATTCGCTCGCTGCGCACGGCCAGCGACGCCATTCGCGACGGCGAGGTGGTGTGCATCTTTGCCGAAGGGCAGATCACGCGCACCGGGCAGATGCTGCCGTTCCGCCGCGGCATGGAGCGGATCATCAAGGGCGTGGATGCGCCCATCGTGCCCATCAATCTTTACGGCGTGTGGGGCAGCATCTTCAGCTTCGAACGGAATCGTTTTCTGTGGAAGTTTCCGCGGCGCATTCCTTATCCGGTGACGGTGAGCTTCGGCAAGCCGCTGCCGCCGGGGGCGACTTCCACTGAAGTGCGCCAGGCAGTTCAGGAACTGGAGTCGGCCGCGTGGAGCGCCGACCACCAGCCAGGCCGCACACTGGACCGCGCCCTGGTGCGTACGGCCCGGCGCTATCCGTGGCGTTTTGCCGCGGCCGACGGACGCGTTCCCAAGATGCGCTTCGGCGGCGTGCTGACGAAGACAGTATTCGTTGCCCGGCGCCTGCGCGATATCTGGCACGACCAGGAGATGGTGGGGATCCTGCTGCCGCCGTCAGTGGGCGGCGCGCTGGTGAACTACGCGGCCACTCTGCTTGGACGAGTGCCGGTGAATCTGAACTACACCGCCAACAACGAGGTCATAGCTTCCTGCGCCCGGCAGTGCAACCTGGAGACGGTGATTACGTCGAAGGCTTTTCTGGAACGGTTTCCCAAGATCGAAATCCCTGCGCGCACCGTATTGCTGGAAGAAGCGCTGGGAAATCCGCGCGCGGGCGAGAGGCTGGCGGCGCTGCTGTTTTCCTGGACGCTGCCGTTCAGGCTGCTCAAAGCCGCGCTGGGCGCGCGCCGCCAGACCACCGACGATCTGGCCACGGTGATTTTTTCCAGCGGCAGCACCGGCGATCCCAAAGGCGTGATGCTGGCGCATCACAACATCTCCGCCAACATCCGGCAAATGACGCAGGTCTTCATGCTGGCCGGCGGTGACAAGCTCCTGGGAATTCTTCCTTTCTTTCATTCCTTCGGATTCACGGTGGGCTTGTGGCTGCCGGCGGTGCACGGCATCGGCGCAGTCTTCCATCCCAACCCGCTGGACGCAACATCGATCAGCGAGCTGGTGGGCAAGTACCGCGTGACCTTCCTGATCGCCACGCCGACCTTTCTGCAGGCCTACATGCGCCGTTGCCTGCCCGAGCATTTTGGCAGCCTGCAATATGTTCTGGTCGGGGCCGAGAAGCTTCCCGAGCGCGTGGCCCTGGCTTTCGAGGACGTCTTCGGCATTCGGCCGCTTGAAGGCTACGGCTGCACCGAGTGCTCTCCGGTAGTAGCGGTGAATGGACGCGACTTTCGCGCTCCCGGATTTCGCCAGGTCGGTTCAAGGCGCGGCACGATCGGACAGCCACTACCCGGAGTTACCGTGCGCATCGTGGACACCGAGACGCTGGAGCCGGTAGCGGCGAATCAGAGCGGCATGCTGCTGGTGAAAGGTCCTAACGTGATGAAGGGCTATCTGGGTCGCCCGGAGAAGACTGCCGATGTGCTGCACGACGGCTGGTACACCACGGGCGACGTCGCCAACATGGAAGAGGACGGATTTCTTACCATCACCGATCGGCTCAGCCGCTTCAGCAAAATTGGCGGCGAGATGGTCCCGCACATCAAGGTCGAAGACAAGCTGCATGAACTGGCGGAGAGCGCCGAGCAGGTGTTCAGTGTTACCGCCGTGCCTGACGAGAAGAAGGGCGAGCACCTCGTAGTGCTACACACTCTGCCGGAAGATAAGTTAGCGCCGGTACTCGACAAGCTGGCTGAGTGCGATCTTCCTGCCTTGTGGAAGCCGCGCAAAGACCAGTTCTTCCACGTGGACGCACTGCCTTATCTAGGGTCCGGCAAGCTTGACCTGCGCGCATTGAAGACAAGAGCCGCGGAACTAGCGGTTCAATAAAGCCGTCCGCCTCCGCGCCGGACTGTCCGAAAGCGAACAGGTCTGGATGAGTGCGGCACCTGCCCAAACACACTAAGACCAAGCATGTCAACTACCTACAGCGATTCGCAGTCTGGCCTTCCAGGTGCTGTTATGGTTAGCGGCGGGGGCAAGTGAATGGGATCGCTACGGCAGGACTTTCGCTACGGCTGGCGCATGCTGGCTAACAATCCGCGCTTTACTTTGGTGGCCATAGTTACGTTGGCACTGGCGATCGGCGCCAGCACCACGGTCTTCAGCTGGATTGATACAGTCCTGCTTCATCCCTTCCCGGGAGTGGAAAAGCCCGGCGAACTTCTGGCTTTCGAAACCACGCGCGCCGACGGCGAATCAGTCGAGACCTCCTACCTTGATTTTCGCGATTATCGCGACAATCTGAAGTCGCTCTCCGGGCCGGCGATGTTCGTTCCCATCGCCTTGAACGTAGGCGAACCGGACCGTCCCGACCGCGTTTTCGGCATGATGGTCACGGGAAATTATTTCGACGTTTTGGGAGTCAAGGCTGCGCAGGGGCGGACGTTCCTTCCCCGGGAGCAGGGCGACGCCGAGGGCGCTTTTCCGGTGGTGGTCATCAGCGACAGCCTGTGGCGGACGCGCTTTCATGCCGATCCGCAGATCGCGGGCAAGAAGATACGCGTCAACCAGCATGAGATGACGATCGTGGGCGTTGCGGCTCCTGAATTTCACGGCAGCATGGCCGGCTTTTCTTTTGATATCTGGGTGCCGGTGGTCATGCAGCCGCAGTTGCAGAATCTGGACCTGCTGCTCAAGGACCGCAATACCCGGCAGCTCTATGGCCTGGCCCGCCTTAAACCCGGGGTCACGGTGGAGCAGGCGCGGCAGGAGATAGCAGCGCTGGCGGAGCGAATAGCTCACGGAAGTCCCTATACCAATCAGGGAATGAGCGCGACACTGATCGAGCCGTGGAGAGGACGCGCCGGGGCGGGTCGAGTGCTGCTTGCTCCGTTGCAGATACTGGCCGGGGTTTGCGTGGTGGTGCTGCTAATTGCGTGCGCCAACGTCGCCAATTTACAGTTGGCACGGTTCGTGGCGCGGCGGAAGGATTTCAGTCTTCGCATGGCACTGGGCGCGCGACGCATTCGCCTGGTGCGGCAGATCCTGGTCGAGAGTCTCCTGCTTGCTGCCGGCGGCGCTCTGGCGGGCACAGCCATGGCTACATGGATGAGCGGATCGATCCATTATCTGCTCCCGCCGAATGGAGGCGGTCCGACCGTGCTTGACGTTCATCTCAACCGCCAAGCCATGATGTTTGCAGTTCTGCTTTGCGTTGTAACCGCCTTACTGGCCGGCCTGGCGCCCGCGCTGCAAAGTATACGAGCCAATCTCGATGACAGCCTGAAGGAAACCGGACGCAGCACGACCGCCGGACAAGGCTCGCAGCGCCTGCGCTCCCTGCTGGTCGTTTCCGAAGTTTCCCTGGCTCTGGTGGCGCTGATCGGGGCCGGGCTTTTCGTGCGGGCCTTCGCGCTCACGCGCACCATCGATCCCGGCTTCGATCCCAATAATCTATTGGTTTCGAGCTTCAATCTGGCGACGAATGGTTACAGCCTGGAGCAGCGAAAAGCTTTCTGCCGGAGGCTGCGCGAACAGATGGAAGCCGCTCCGGGTGTGACCGCAGTGGGTTACGCAGACGGGGCGCCGCTGGGAATCCAGGGGAGCTGGTGGGAGCCGATCGAAGTCCAGGGCTATGTACCGGCCACGGGCGAGAACATGAAGATCGACCGCAACGTAGTCGCTCCAGGATATTTCAGCCTGATGCACATTCCATTCCTGGAGGGCCACGACTTCACGGAACAGGACGACGAAAGCAAGAGAGCACCGGCGGTCATGATCGTCACCGAGACCTTCCGCAAGCGATTCCTGCCGACAGGAACCCCGATAGGACGCAAGGTGCGCGGTTGGGGTATGTGGTTTACGGTAATCGGCGTTGCCAAGGACATCAAGGACCGGGCGCTCACCGAGAATCCCAAGCCGTATTTTTACGTGCCGTTCCGCCAGGTATATCGCGAAGACATGAACCTGTTCTTTTTCGTCCGCACCGCCGGAGATCCGGTTCAGGCCATCGCCTCGCTGCGGCGCAACGTTCGTGAAATCGATCCCAATGTGATCATCTTCGATTCTGTGCCGATGGCTGAGTACATGGGGGCCAGCTGGTTTGCGCAGAAGATTGCGGCCAGCATGTTGAGCATTCTGGGTGGCCTGGCGCTGCTCCTGGCTGCCCTGGGCCTGTACAGCGTGATGTCGTATTCGGTCACCCAGCGTACGCACGAGATCGGGGTACGCATGGCGCTTGGCGCCCAGCGCTCCGACGTGCTGGCGCTGGTGCTGCGGCGAGGCATGGCTTTGACGGTGGCAGGACTGATGGCTGGCGCCGGCCTCACCCTGGTTCTTTCGCGAAGCCTACCGGTTACACCGGCCTCCCTGTTCGCTACCGGCGGCGCGAGGGTTGGCCACGCGGTCGCAGAATCGTTGATCTACCTGAGCGCAGCGATATTCCTGGCCATGATTGCCGCGCTCGCTACCTACGTTCCGGCGCTTCGCGCAACGAAGGTGGATCCCCTGGTGGCCCTGCGCTACGAGTAGACTGCCGCGCTCGCCACCTATGTTCCGGCGCTTCGCGCAACCAAGGTGGATCCCCTGGTAACCCTGCGCTACGAGTAGATTCCCGCGCTCGCTGCCTACGTTCCGGCGCGATGCGCATTTAGTGAATGGTGGCGACGGTAGTCGACGTCGCCGACAACGATGACCAGTCCTCAACAATTTCGGGCTTCCCGCCGCGCACGACGGTGGTGTAGATCTGGTCAAACCCTTTGTGGCGGCTGGGACTGTAGTGCAATGTCAGCCTGGGACCGAGCCCAAGATCTTTGTCCTGGATCGACTCCAGAGCGGCGATGAGTTTTTCGCGCGTCGGGTCCTTGCCTGCGCGCTTCAAACCCTCGACCATTACCATGGCATCAACGAAGCCCTCAAGGCTCACGAAGCTCGGATGTTCGGCAGGATAATATGTTTTCAACGCCTGCAGGTATAGCGCGACTGTCGGAAAGTCCGTGCGGCTATACGGTGGAACAACCTGAGTGATGATGGTTCCTTCGGCGTCTTTACCAGCTTCACTGATGAATTTTTCTGTTCCGACGAAAGAAACGGTCAGAAACAAGGGCTTCCATCCCATGGCATGCGCCTGCTTCACCACCGCCGCGACCGGCGCGTACGGACCCACGATGAGTACGGCCTGGGGGTTGGCGGCGCGAACGGCGCCAATGCCTTTTTCCACATCCACGGTGTTGCGGGCGAACGTTCCCAGCCCCACGGGGGCGGCGTTGTGTTTTTTCAGAGCGAGTTGCATGCCGTCGAGCACAGCCTGTCCAAAAGCATCATCCTGGTAGATGATGCCGATCTTGTGAACTCCAAGCACGTTCCACAAATTCTCCACCTGCTCCCTGGTTTCGTCGTAGTAGGAAGCGCGAACGTTCATGACGTAATGCTTGAGAGGCGAATAGAGAAGTTGCGCGCCAGTAAACAACCCTACGACCGGGACTTTATTTTCTTCAGCCATGGGCACGTACTTGGCGGCAGTCGGAGTCCCTACGAAGAATCCACTGGCGAAGACGTTCTCCCGCAGCAGACGTTTGAAGCACAGTTCCGCTTTCGCGGGCTCATAGCCGTCATCGAAGGCCAGCAACTGCAGCTTGCGGCCATACACTCCGCCTGCCGCATTGACATAGTCGAAATAGGCGGAGGCTCCGGTTACGGTTTCCAGGCCGAGAAAGCGTGCGGGGCCATCCAATGCGGCGCAGGAGCCAATAGTGATTTGATGGGCGTCAACGCCCGGGGTTTGTGCTCTCATCATGGCTGACGCGCTCAGAAGCAGTACAGCGATCGAGAGAGCAAGTTTGGTCCATTGTGTTTTCATGCAACTCACCTTCGAGAAGAATCGGATCAGGCGCGCTCCATGGCGGGCCTGGAGGCGTGCCGGGCTGGGCAGCTGAATCAGCTGTATCCAGACGTGTCTTGCTGAGCTAATTGTGTCTTGCTAAAAAGCCTTCACTTGCGACGGTGCAAGAACCAAGTCACTTCAGCGAGCGGCAGAGCGGGAATCAGCGCTCAAGACTGACGGTGTCTGCGCATTCTTGTTCTTATTGGCGGCCGCAGACGGTCGCGGGGTATTCTGCTTGTTCCTGGCAGTCGTGGCTTTGCGCGCGGGCGCAGGTTTCTGGGACTTGGCCGGGCTCGGCTTCTCATCGAAATGATCCGGACTGACTTCCTGTTGCGCGGTCATAGGTACCGTCATAAGCGACAATACGGTCAAAACCGCTGCGATGGTTTTAGTGGAAAGTAACTTCATACAATTCTCCTCCATACCTTCGGGCGCTTCATCAAGACCTTTTTGGGCACGTACAAAGGTCACGTTGGCGGTAGCTTGTCCCAAATTGGGAAACGACGAAAGATGACAAAAGTAATGACAAGAACAGCCGGTCAGCCGCTCAAGCCCTTGTTTTATTGGTACTTAGCCACGAAGACAGGGTGCTTCAATCAATTTTGATGGCTCGACCTATAATGTTATCCGTGAAGAAGATCGTCCATGCCGCATGCCCGCACGATTGCCCCGACGCCTGTGGCGTGCTGATCACGGTGGAGGGCGGCAAGGCCACGCGGGTGCAGGGCGATCCCGCGCATCCTATGACGCGCGGCTTTCTGTGCGCCAAAGTCGCCAAGTACCTGGACCGCGTGTACTCGCCGGACCGCGTTCTCTATCCCATGCGCCGCATCGCGTCCAAAGGGAGAGGCAAAGGCGATGCCGGCGATTTTGTCCGCATCTCGTGGGACGAGGCTTTTGACGAGATCACGCGGCGCCTGAAGCAGATCTCCGAGGAGTTCGGGCCGGAGGCAATTCTTCCTTACTCTTACGGCGGGACACTAGGGTATTTAAACAACAGCGGCATGGCGCACCGCTTCTTCTACCGTCTGGGAGCGTCGCAGCTGAACCGCACCATCTGCGCTACGGCCGGAGGCGATGCGCTGGTCACCGTCATCGGGCGGCGGCTGGGGACGGAGCCGGAGCAGTTCCGCGAATCAAAGTACATCATCGCCTGGGGCGCAAACATTCATGGCGCCAACATCCACCTGTGGCCATTTATCGAAGAAGCCCGCCGCAAGGGCGCCAAACTGGTGGTCATCGATCCTTACAAGACGCGCACTGCGGCCAGCGCCGACTGGTATCTGCCCATCAATCCCGGAACCGACGTTGCCCTGGCCCTGGGCATGATGCATGTGATGATCGGCGAGAAGCTCTACGACGCGGACTACGTGAACAAATACACGCTGGGCTTTGACCACCTCACCCAGAGGGTCCGCGAGTACACGCCGGAACGCGTGGCGCAATGGACTGGAATCGCGGCCAATGACATTCGCAAGCTGGCGCGGGAGTACGCAACGGTGCGTCCGGCGGCGATTCGGGTGAACTATGGAGTGCAGCGCTCGCAGAATGGAGGCATGGCGGTGCGCGCCATCGCCATGCTGCCCTGCATCACGGGATCCTGGAAGGAAGTCGGCGGCGGCCTGCAGCTCTCCACCAGTGGATCGTTTCTGGGCCTGGATCGTGCAGCCATCGAGCGCCCGGACCTGATGCTGAAGAGCCCACTGGGCAGAAATGCGCGGGTGGTAAACATGAGCGAGCTGGGCAAGGCGCTGACCAGTTTGGACAAGCCGCCGGTCAAGGCCATCTTTGTTTACAACTCAAATCCAGCGGTGGTAGCGCCGAACAACAACGACGTGCTGCGCGGCTTCATGCGGCCGGACCTGTTCACCGTGGTACACGAGCAGTTTTTTACCGACACGGCGGATTACGCCGACATGGTGCTGCCTGCGACCACCTTCTTTGAGCACAAGGAATTGCAGACCGGTTACGGCCACTACTTCTTGCAGATGTCGCACCAGGCCATCGCGCCCCTGGGCGAATGCAAGTCCAACACCGATCTCTTCCGCGAGCTGGCATTGCGTATGGGCTTTCAGGATGACTGCTTCCACGAGAGCGTGGACCAGATGATTGACGCCGCGCTGCGGGAATCAGGCGGGCGGACGACCGAGGACCGGCACGAGTACCTGCAGGGCATCACGCGGGAGCGCCTGGAGAAGGAAGGCCATGTTCGCCTCAACGTCAGCGACGGCCCATTTTTGCCTTTTGCCCGCGGCGGTTTCTTTACCGCCAGCGGCAAAGCCGAGCTGTACAGCGCCGCTTTGGGGACGGCCGGCCTGGATCCGGTGGCGTCATTCATTCCTCCGCAGGAGTCGCGCCATGCCAAAGCCGCCGCGAAGTTTCCCCTGGAGTTGCTGGCGCGCAAGGCCGACAACTACCTGAACACGACTTTCTGCAACCTGGAGCCGCTCAGAAAGCTCGAGCACCCGGAGCGTCTGGAGATCAATTCCTCTGACGCCGCCAGTCGCGGGATCAAGCAAGGCGACTGGGTGAGGGTATTCAACGACCGCGGTGAGGTGCGCCTCAAAGCGCACGTGAACGGAGCGGTTCAGGCCGGCGTGGTGGCAGCTCTCCTGAACTGGCGCAGCCTGTCGCCGGACGGAAAGAGCATTAACGTGCTGACCTCTGAGACTCTTACGGACATCGGAGCGGGAGCTACTTTCTACTCCTGCCTGGTGGAAGTTGAGGCGTTTGCGGGCGCGGTCGAGGCTGATCCGAGCGCGAGCCTGCCGCCGAAATCCTGAGCGAAGCCAAGGATTTTCCTGGTAAGTCTTGTTCTTCCCCAAAATCTTTGCAAGTTTCACGACAAGCGGCGTTCTCAGGCTCAGGGATAAGTCCGCCCAATCGGCGGGGAAAGCGCTTTATCGTCATTCACCGACCCATGGCAACCGGCCTTGAAGCGCCGGGCGCGGTTTTGTTTCTCAGAGGCTTAAACAACAGTCGTCATCGCCGGTTTAGGGCCGGAGATGGCCCGCAAGAGCAACGATGAACAAGGATTGAGCCGGATATGCTCAAGTGGCGTTGGAGCGCTAACTCCCGTATAATCCAGCTTTTCCCAACTTGTGCCGAGGGTGCTCATATTCACTTGTGTCTGACGGAAACCAGTCGGAAATGCGCCAGCCGCATCCGGTCCCGAGCGAGAGACGCTTTCCTTTTTGGTTTTTTGCTTCTTCTTCCGGTTTCCGCGAGAGTCGGCGCCCAGGGCACGCAGCAGCCGGCCTCGCCCAGCGGCTCCCAGACCATAGAAGACATTGATGTTCAGGGCAACCGGCGCATCCCCAGGGAGACCGTCCTGTCGCGCGTTTTTACGCGCAAGGGCGATGTCTATGACGAAAACGCCCTGCAGCGCGATCTGCGCTCGGTGTGGAACACCGGTTACTTTGACGACGTGCGCATCGAGCGCGAGCAAGGGCCGAAAGGCTGGCTGATCCACCTCTACGTCCGCGAGAAGCCGACCATCCGCACCATCGACTACAAGGGCCTGAACTCGGTATCGCAGAGCGACGTGCTGGAGCGGTATAAGAAGGTAAAAGTCCCGTTGACGGTGGACTCCCCTTACGACCCGACCAAGGTCACGCGGGCCAAGGTGGTGCTGCAGCAACTACTTGCCGAGCACGGCCGGCAGTTTGCCAACATCACGGTGCAGGTGCAGCAGATTCCGCCATCATCGGTGGCGGTAACCTTCAACGTGAAAGAAGGCCCCAAGGTCAAGGTAGGAAAGATCCGCTTTCAGGGAAACAAGCACGTTTCCAACCGGCACCTGCTGGAAGCTATGAAGAACCTGCACCCGGTGGGCATCCCCAAGTCCATCTTCCTGGAGAGCCTGTTCGCCAAGACCTTCGACTCGTCGAAACTGGAGGAGGACTCGGAGCGGGTGCGCGATGCTCTGCAGCACTACGGCTATTTCAAGGCCAACGTTGAGGATCCCAAGACATCACTTCGCACTATCCAGGGCGGCTTCCACATTCCGCTCTTTCAAAAGAGGCCGGCCAAGGTGATGGATATCACCGTGACTCTGGAAGAGGGACAGCGCTACCGCCTGAAGGCCATCACCTTCAAAAACAACAAGGCCATCTCTGACGGCAGCAAGCTGCGACTGGCTTTCCCCATCAAAGACGGAGAAGTATTCGACACGCACCTGCTGCAAAAAGGGATCGAGAACCTGCGCAAAGCGTATGGCACTATCGGCTACATCAACTTCTCGCAGGTGCCGAGCTTTGACATCGATGATGACAAGAAGCTGATCACCGTCAACATTGAAGTTGAGGAAGGGAAACCGTACTACGTCCGGCGCATTGAATTCCAGGGCAATACGACCACGCGCGACAAGGTCATCCGCCGCCAGTTGCTGGTGCAGGAAGGCCAGGTCTTCAACGCGCAGTACTGGGACCTGAGCGTTCTTCGCCTCAACCAGTTGAATTACTTTGAGGCACTCAAGCCGGAAGAGGATACGGAACGCAAGCTCGATGACGCCAACGGGACCGTGGACCTGACCGTGAAGGTCAGAGAGAAAGGCAAGAACAGCATCGGGCTGACGGGCGGCGTGAGCGGACTGGAAGGATCGTTCATCGGGCTGAACTACGAGACCAACAACTTCCTGGGGCTGGGCGAGACGTTGTCGGTGCAGGCCAACGTGGGCAGCATTTCCAGAGTATTGCTGTTCGGGTTCACCGAACCCTATGTATTCGACCGCCCACTGGCGCTGGGGTTCACGGTGTACAACCGCAAGTACGACTTCAACCAGGCGCGCCAGGCCGCGATTGCCCTGGGGCAGAATGTGACGCTGCCGCCGGCGGTGCTGAACCAACTGCTGAACTACGACCAGACCAGCACCGGCGCGACCGGCTCACTCAACTACACGCTGCCGCGGTCGTTCAAGAGGGTAGGGCTGACTTACACGTTTGACGACACCACCATCAAGCCGTTCAGCAGCGCTTCCACCAACCTTTTTGAGACGCTGAACTTCCGCAACATCTCCGGTCCCAACGCGCTGGACGGAATCATCACCAGTTCAGTGACGCCGTCGTTCAGCTTCAGCACCATCGATAGCCCTATCCGTCCGCATCGCGGCCACAGCTTCTTCCTGTCCGCGGAAGTGGCCGGCCTGGGCGGCAACGTGAAGTTCTACCGGCCGCTGGTAGCCTTCACACAGTGGAAGTCGTTCCCCAAAGGGAGCCAGAACGCGCTGGGCATTCACCTTCAGGCCAGCTTCATCAACGGTTTCGGAGGAGTCAGCGCACCGCCCTACCAGCGTTTCTATATGGGTGGTGAGAACGACCTGCGCGGGTTCGACATTCGCACGGTTTCCCCGTACGTTTTCGTGCCCACGGTACAGGCGTTCCAGCTGTCCAACCCTGACGGCACGCCGGTGCCTATCGATCCGACCAACCCGCGGAGGGGCAACCTGCAGGTGAACCTGCCGATCAACAACATCACGCTGCCCGGCGGCGATACGCAGGTGTTTACCAATATCGAATACCGCATCCACATCGTGGGCCCGGTGGTGCTGGCTCCGTTTGCCGACGTGGGTATGGATTTCGTGACCCTGCCGTCGCAACTCAAGATCGCGTCCAGCTCGCTTTCGCTCTTTACCAGCACTGTTTTCGGCTGCCCCACGCTGGTCAATTTCCTGTGCGCCGGCGGGACAACGCAAGGCTCCACGGGGAACCTGGACACGGTTCCGGGGACGAATTACGTGCCGCGCATGTCGACGGGACTGGAACTGCAGGTTCTGCTGCCGATCGTGCAGCAGCCGTTCCGGATCTATTACGCTTATAACCCGCTGACCCTGGATACGATCGTTCACTCGCCCAGCCCGATTACGCGCGCCATGTTCCCGCCGGGCGGGGCAGGAGATTTCAGCTTCCTTCAGGCGACTTCCGTATTGGCGCCGGATTTTCACCTGGTGGAGCCGAAAAAGACGTTCCGGTTCACGATCAGCACAACGTTCTAAGGGAGATACCCGGTTTGACGCTGTTGGAGCAGGTACCTATAATCGATGCATCTTCTGATCGGAGCATTCGTCTCTATCCGGCCATTTTCCAGACTCTTCAAGCGCATACGCGGGAAGACGGTCGCCGGCGAATCATCGTGCGGAGTCAAATTCTAAGGAGCTCGTAATTTCATGTCAGTTCACAACAAAACTCGGGGGCTAGTGCTCGTGTTGAGCCTGGTCCTATCAGCCGCGGTTGTGGGGCAGTCGCCTTCAGGCAACGCGAATGCAGCACCGGCCAAGGTAGGCATCGTCGCCATCCAGCAGGCAATCGCCGCGACCAATGAAGGCAAGAAAGCGCTGGATGCTCTGCAGCAGCGGTTCACCCCGAAGCAGACGGAGCTCAAAGGCCTGAACGATGAAATCGAAGGAATGAAGAAGCAGCTGCAGACGCAGGGCGACAAGCTGAGCGAGGACGCGCGCGGCACGCTGGCGCGGAACATCGAGACCAAGCAGAAGACGCTGCAGCGCAACGTGGAAGATGCCCAGGCGGAGTACCAGCAGGCGCAGCAGGAGATTTTTAACACCGTCGGCGGCAAGATGGCCAAGGTCCTGGAAACGTACGCGGTGAAGAACGGATACGGAGTGATCCTGGACGTCTCCAATCCGCAAACCCCGGTCCTGTATGCGAGCGAAAGCACCAACATCACGAAAGAAATCGTAGACGCGTACAACGCGCAGTCGCCGGGCGTCGGATCTGCTCCCAAGGCCACAGGCGCGGCGCCGAAGCCAAAAGCGCCGGGCGCGGCTTCAACCGCAGCCAAGACCGGAGCCACCAGCAGCAAGCCTTAAGAACCTGAATCGACGCAGAGGCGCACTGCGCGAAGTGGAGTGCGCCAAGAGCGGAAGGAGTTTGAACCCCAACAATGTTCGCCACACCAACCATGAGAGTGCTGATCTTCTCAGCCGCCGCAAGCGCGGCCATCCCCGTTCTTGCAGCACAAACGGCCGCGCCGTCAAACAATGCGGCCGCACCGGCAGCTGCGAGCCCGGCAGCGACGGGCGCCACCGCGACACTGACCAAAGTCGGAATTGTCAATATTCAGGACGCCATTATCGCTACGAATGAAGGCAAGAAAGAATTTGACACCCTGCAGGTAAAATTCGCGCCCAAGCAAAGCGAACTGAAGGCGATGAACGACGAAGTGGAAGGGCTGAAGAAGACGTACGAGGCGCAAAAAGACAAGCTCAGCCCCGACGCGAATGCGACCCAGGTCCGGACTATCGAAGCCAAGCAGAAGACTCTGCAACGCAATTACGACGACGCGCAAAGCGAATTTCAGCAGGCGGAACAGGAAGTGGTGAATCGGATCGGCGGCAAGATGCTTACAGTGATGGAGAAGTACGCCAAATCGCACGGCTATTCCGTGATCCTGGACGTTTCCAATCCGCAAACGCCGGTGCTCTACGCCAGCGAAGGCACCAACATCACCAAGGAACTGGTGGATGCATACAATGCGGAGTCCGGAGTAGCAGCGCCGGCGCCGGCAGCGAAGAGTTCCGCAACCCCGGCAGCGGCGCCGCGACCTCCCGCCGGGACGACCGCGACACCGAAGAAACCGTAATTGTTCCTCCGCCTTTTTGTTTTTTACGGCCGCTCGTTCCGGAGCGGCCGATTTATTTTGTGATTCATCGGGAACATCGTAACCATGCGGCGGTGTCAATTCCGTTCAGGAACGGAGGCATCCAATGTTTGGTGGAAGCCTGCTTGAATCTTCATCGCGGCCGCGCGGACGCAAGCGTTGGCCAATGGCCGCGGCCTTCACTCTGGAAGCGTTCGCAGCGGCCGTGCTGGTTTTGATCCCGCTCGTGACGACGGGTGTGATTCCAGTATCGGCACACGTGATTGCTTGCCCTTTGGGGAGCGTTCACATTGCCAAACCAACAGCTCAACAGAACCAGGGCGGTCCGTTGAATCAGCTTCGGTATTCCGTGGTTACCCTGGCAGACAATCGCCATCACGCGATCACAGGAACTCCGTCCAGCAACAACACCTCTGAATTGAGCGATGGCCAACCCGATTTCCGTGGCATCGGCATTCCTAACGGCGTTCCTAATCTTCCTTTTGGAAGTGGTCGGCCAACCCCAGTCTCGACTCCCACACCGCGGCATCTGATCGTGTCGAATATTTCGGAAGGGCAGTTGATTGTGAAAGTCGAGCCCGTGTATCCGCGGCTCGCGTTGCTCACACACCAGCACGGAGACGTAAAGCTGCACGCCTTCATCGCCAAGGATGGAACCATTCAAAGCCTGAGCGTCTCCAGCGGCCATCCGCTTCTTGCCCAGGCCGCCCTGGACGCCGTCCGGCAGTGGCGCTATCGCCCCTACTACCTGAATGGAGAGCCAGTTGAGGTGGAGACTTTTATTACCGTAAGCTTCAAAGGAATAAGGGATTAAGGTGACTCAAACTGTTCGCGCTCTGTGGAAATTTCTGTGCATTTCAGAAAACAGGGTTCCAAATTTGAAGGCTTTAAGACCCGCCGGGCAATTTGCCTAAGTTCTGTTGCATCCGTGTAAGCCGCTGATTTTAATGATTTTAATGTGAGATGGCGAGGGCTGCGGAGTTTGCACAAAAAATGGTAAATCAAGTCAGTGACGAACTAACGATTTGCACATTTTCTGCCGGCAACCATTTGTGATCTCGAGCATCACGCGCCTTCGCCAACTTTGAGGACGGCAAGGAAGGCCTCCTGCGGGATGTCGACCTTTCCGATCCTTTTCATGCGTTTCTTGCCTTCTTTTTGTTTTTCCAACAGCTTGCGCTTGCGGGTGATATCGCCGCCGTAGCACTTGGCCAGCACGTTCTTGCGCATGGCCGCCACGGTCTCGCGGGCGATGATCTTGGCCCCGATCGACGCCTGGATGGCCACCTCAAACATCTGGCGCGGGATCAGCTCTCTCATCTTGGAGGCCAGCGCCCGGCCGCGATCGTAAGCGAAGTCGCGGTGCACGATGATGGAGAGCGCGTCCACCGGTTCGCCGGCAACAAGTATGTCCAGCTTCACCATGGGCGACTCCCAGTGGCCGGAAAGATGATAGTCGAGCGACGCGTAGCCGCGGGAGATCGACTTCAGACGGTCGTAGAAGTCGAGCACGATCTCGTTCAGCGGCAGCTCGTAGGTCAGCATCACCCGCGAGGCGCTGACGTACTCGAATCCTTTTTGCCGGCCGCGCTTCTCTTCCACCAGCTTCAGAATTCCGCCGACATACTCTTCGTTCGTCAGGATGGTGGCGGTGATGACCGGCTCTTCCACCTTGGAGATCTCGCTCTGTGAAGGCCAGCGCGAAGGATTGTCAACCTCGATCATCTCGCCGTCGGTTTTCGTCACCTGGTAACGCACGCCCGGCGCGGTGGTGATCAGCTCAAGGCCGAACTCGCGTTCCAGGCGCTCCTGAATGATCTCCATGTGCAGCAGCCCGAGAAAGCCGCAGCGAAAACCGAAACCGAGCGCGGCGGAGCTCTCGGGCTCGAAGAAGAATGAGGAATCGTTGAGCCGCAGCTTGTCCAGGGCTTCGCGCAGGGCGGTGTGCTGGTGCGCGTCCACAGTGTAGAGCCCGGCGAAGACCATGGGCTTGATCTCCTGAAAGCCGGGCAACGCCTCGATGGCCGGGTGCGCGTCGTCGGTGATGGTGTCGCCGATCTTGGAGTCGGTCACGGTCTTGATGTTGCCGATCATGAAGCCGACTTCGCCCGCGCTCAACTCGTCGATCTCCACCGGCTTGGGTGTGAGCACCCCGAGAGTCTCTACGTCAAAACTCTTGCCGTTGGACCACAGGCGGATTTTCATTCCCTTGCGCAGTGTTCCCTGGAAAACGCGCGTCAACACCACCACGCCGCGATAAGGATCGAACCAGGAATCGAAAATCAGCGCCTGCGTTGGATTGTCCGGCTCACCTTTGGGCGGCGGCAGGCGATGGACGATGGCTTCCAGTACCTCGGGCACGCCCAGGCCGGTTTTGGCGCTCACCAGGAGAGCCTGGCTGGCGTCGAGGCCGACCGTTTGCTCGATCATTTCTTTCACGCGCGGAATGTCGGCGCTGGGCAGATCGATCTTGTTGATGACGGGAATGATCTCCAGGTGATTGTTGATGGCCAGGTAGGCGTTGGCCAGCGTCTGCGCTTCCACTCCCTGCGAAGCGTCCACCACCAGCAGCGCGCCTTCGCACGAAGCCAGCGAGCGCGAAACTTCGTAGGAAAAATCCACGTGGCCGGGAGTGTCGATCAGGTTGAGCTGGTACTCCTGGCCGTCTCTGGCCGTGTACTTCATACGCACGGCGTGGGCCTTGATGGTGATGCCGCGCTCGCGCTCCAGGTCCATGGCGTCCAGCACCTGCTCGTGCATCTCGCGCATCGAAAGCGATCCCGTCAGCTCGAGGAGCCGGTCGGAGAGCGTGGATTTGCCGTGATCGATGTGGGCGATGATGGCAAAATTTCGGATGTGAGAGCGGTCCATGAGGATGGGCTTAGCCTTTATTCTAGCATTCGCAACCGATGGGTCCGGATCGCTAGCCCGCCATTGTGAGATGAATAGTGGAACCTGCACGCACCTCTACTCTTCGCAGCTGGCCTACAAAACTGTCGATTCCTGCGGCTTCGACCGGAATCACCAATGCAACAGATTCAAAGTTGCCTGAAGTCTTGCAACCATCTCCTGTCAGTTTCGCCTTGACGGCTGCGTGACCCAGGGAATCGTGGCAGTAGAAATGCATTTTTATCCCGCCGCCGGCGTTTTTAGGATCGAAGCTCCCAAGCTTGAAATCGCGCAAATCATTCGGCCGAGAAGGAAACCCGCTCAACGCATCAGCCATTTCGGAGAAGCCGTCGTGGCTCATGTAGATTTCGGCTTGTCCCGAGAAGCGGCCATTGGAGCAGGAAAACAAACACTTGATGACTTGGTTGTCCCGCCAGACGATTTGGGCTTGAATGCCAATATTCACGCTATTTCCTATCGCACGCGGGCACAGAAGAAATTGTAAACGACGTGGGAGGAGCCTTCGGGAGTCTACGCCAGGCGCAGCTATCCCGTCCTCTTGTAGAACTTCGATCCTCTCGATATGCTGCTTAGTTTTCGGTTTCGGGAGAAATCTCAATGAGCCGTCTTGCCGCAGGTCTTGTTTTGTTTTGTTTCTCGGGTTTCGCCGCCACTCAGCAGCCGCAGCAGCCGTCCATCCAGGACTTCATCCGCGTTCCTGCCGGAACCATCGCACTCGAGCACGTGCGCGTAATCGACGGCACGGGGGCGGCGGCCAAGGCCGATCAGACCATCGTGATTTCCGGGGGGAAGATTTTCGCGATCGGATCGGCGGGATCGGTGCAGATTCCGACAGGCGCGAACCGCCTGGACATGACCGGCTACTCCGCGCTGCCGGGACTGGTGGGCATGCACGATCATCTTTTCTATCCCGCCGGCGGCGGCCTGTTCCACGACATGACGTTCACCTTCCCGCGGCTCTACCTGGCGCTGGGCGTGACTACCATTCGCACCACGGGCGCGGTGGAACCGTACACCGACCTTGAGATCAAGAGGCTGATCGACGCGGGCAAAGCCATCGGTCCCAAGATCAATCCCACCGGGCCGTATCTGGAGGGCGCGGGCACATTCGCTCTGCAGATGCACCAGCTCTCAGGCCCCGACGACGCCCGGCGCACGGTGGACTACTGGGTCAGCGAAGGCTCGCGCTCATTCAAGGCCTACAACTTCATCACCCGCGAGGAGCTCAGAGCGGCCGCAGAAGAAGCCCACAAGCACGGCCTAAAGATCACCGGGCACCTCTGCTCGGTCGGATTTCGAGAAGCTGCCGAGGCGGGCATCGACGATCTGGAGCACGGGCTCACGGTCGACACTGAATTCTTTCCCGGCAAGCAGCCCGACGTGTGTCCCAATCCCAACCAGGCCACGGCCGCCGCGGCGCAGTTCGACGTGAACGGCCCGGAGATCCAGGCCACGATCAAGGCTCTGGTGGCGCATCATGTGGCTGTGACCTCCACGCTGCCGGTGTTCGAGCAGTTTCTGCCTTCTCGTCCCGACGTGCCGCAGCGCGCGCTCGACCTGCTGAGCGAAGACGCGCGCAAGGCGTACCAGGCGAACCGCGCCCGCGGCGCCACCCGCAAAGACAGCCCGTGGCCGGCCATGTTCCCCAAAGAGATGGAATTCGAACGCGCCTTCGTCAAAGCCGGAGGCACGCTGCTGGCGGGACTCGATCCCACGGGAATAGGCGGCGTGATCGCCGGCTTCGGCGACCAGCGCGAGGTCGAACTGCTGGTGGAAGCCGGATTCACGCCGCTCGAAGCCATCAAGATCGCCACGCTCAACGGCGCGCAATTCCTGGGCGAAGCCGACCACATTGGCTCGCTGGCCGCGGGCAAGCAGGCCGACATCATGCTGGTGAAAGGCGATCCTTCCACGAAGATCGACGACATCGAGAACGTGGAGCTGGTCTTCAAAGACGGAGCCGGCTGGGATTCGGAGAAGCTGATCGAATCGGTTAAGGGCTCAGTCGGAATCAGGTAAATCATGCGGGGGCCATCCGCATAACCCCAGCCAGTGCCCTGATAAAAAAAAAGGCTGAACGATGTTCGCGATCACCCGACCAACGCGCTGCGAGCACTCTTAAGCAAGCTTGAACCCCGGAAGCCGGGCGGCCTTTCTGTCAAACGTAAGAGTGTGAGCACAACCGGCCCGAGCGCCAAGCTCGGCGATCAGGGCGTCCGCAAAGGCTCCGCGTCCCTGCTTGAGCGCGACCATTGCCCGAAAGACTTCCTGCTCGTTCTCCACCACGAACACCTCAACCTGGAGCATGCGTTCGATTGCGCCCGCTATGGCTACGCCGCTCAATCTGCAAGCGCGATCCAGAACCCAGACGACCTCGGCCATGGTAACAACGCTCACAAAGCCGAGGTTGGTTGCGCTCAAACGGCGCTCGATGATGTCATTCGCCTTGGGCGATTGAACCGGGTGGTTCTGGGTCAGGTAACGCACCAGAACGTTGGTATCCAGCCCTGTCATTTGCGCTTCGCGGCTCGCTTGATGCCCGAGGCCCCTTCGGCGGCTGCTCTGGTCATCTGTTCTATCGCGACCGGCCGCCTGCGCCGCGACCGGACGACCCCTCGGAGGCTCCGCGCCGGAAGTTTCGGTAGCAGCACCACGGTGCCGTCAGGATGCAGAAAGAACTTCAGACGATCGCCCGGCTTCAATCCCAGGCGCTCGCGAATCTGTTTCGGAATCGTTGCCTGACCCTTCACAGTGATGGATGTCTCCATAGCGCTCCATTACTTTTACACAAATGTAATACCACGACCGGATCCCGCGATGCAAGCACACGCGAAGCAGCGATTTCATAAACGGGCCCTCGCCCGCCTCGCATGGCTTGGCGAATGTGATCGACCAGGTAGTCTGGCCAGATCCGGGGCCCGCAGTGGGGAGCCGCATAACTGCCGCTGTTCTGATACATTCTCTGCACCTTGAGCACAGCCGCCGCGGTGCCGATTCCGGAAAAGCCAACCCTGGTTGCGCCTTTATGGCATACCGGGTTGGTGCTGGTGTACGTCCTTGTGCCGCGCACATGGTGGTTCATCCACGGACCTCTTCGGCAGTTCGCTCCGCAAACGCTCAGCGGCTTCGATGTTCTGTTCATTGCCTTGTATGGCGGAGTGGTGGCCCTGGTCTGCCTGGGCATGAGCTTCAAGAAGAGGCCGCTTGAAGATCTGATCGGCCGCGGATGGACGGGCTGGCAGAGCGGGTTGCGCGATGTGGGCCTCGGCATGGGCCTATGGCTGGCCGCGCGCTACATCGACCGAGTCATCTACTATCTGGCGCCATCGTCGGCACCAAGCCTGACGCACTCCCATTGAGCCAGCGCGCTGGTCATCTCAATATTCCTGGCGGTCGCGGCAGGAGTGGCAGAAGAGATCGTCTTCCGGGGCTACCTGCAACAGCAGTTCACCGCTCTAGGTCGGAATCCGGCGGCGGGACTAGTTATCCAGGCAATGCTCTTTGCGTTGTTCCACGGCTATCACCAGACTCCCGCGGCGTTCCTGCAGCACTTCTCTTTCGGCCTCCTCACAGGGATTCTGGCGCACTGGCGCAAGAGCCTTCTGCCGGGAATGATCGGCCACGCCTGGTTCGACGCGTATTGGGACGTGCTTAGGATCTTGAAGCTGACTTGAGGAGTCTAGGGTGTTATGGCCGAGCTTTTTCCGGCAATTCCAAGGTTTCGCCAGCCGACTTCAAACGTTCTGTTCGCTGAAGCAGAGAATGTAGCCATCGGGATCCTCGACGTAGAAATCGAGACAGGCCCACGGTCTTTCTTCCAGCGGCTTGGTTATCCGGGCGCCGCGCGTTTCCAGTTCGCTGAACAGGCCCCGGATGCCGGATACGGAGATGTAGGCGTCCAGATGTTCGTTCTGTTTGCGGTGTGCTCTGTCCGCGGCCAGTTTCGGCGCGCACTTGAGGTGGATAGCGAACCCGTCGCGCGCGACGCCGGCGTAAAACGACTCGTACTTGAAAGAGAGCGCAAAGCCAAGCCGGTCACGATACCAGGCTATGGCCCGGTCCAGATCGTCGACGAGAAACTGCGGCGCGATCCCGGTAACGCGAGTGGCAGGGTGAAGGGTCATGGTGGACATATCTTCTTTCTCGAATTGCTTCCTCGAATCGCCCGTTAGATGTGGGAGTCTAGCATGAAGAATTGAGCATTTTTTTGCCGAGGCAGCGAGAGCAGCGGGCTGAGTCCAATGTTTAAGCAGCCTTTACGGCACCGGGCTAAAGCCCCGAGCTCCGGAGCGCTTTACGCGGCGCTAAAGAGCCCTTCTTCCGCCGAGATTCAAAAAACCAACTCTTACGAAGTAGGACAATGCGACCATGGAACAAGGACATGGGTTTGGAGTGTCCGGATTCGCTCTTGACAATAACGCATTTATAGTGAACAATAGACGAATGACGGAGCAGCACTTAGCCATTAGCAATTAGCCGGAAAACATGTATGAAGCACGGCGGCGGCCGCCCCAGGGCGGCGGGTTTCCTTTCTTTGATAACCTAGACAAATCCAGGCCACAAGATGTTGTGGTTTTCAGCAGTCTTTTACTTAGAGCGTCCCAAGATATTGGATTGCTTGGAATAGGCAGGAGCTAAGTCCTTTGGAATCCTAGGTGGGGCGTTAGGGGGGCACCTCACCGGCGGTAGGCTAGGCATGCCAACCAGCGAGCGACGGCTGCAAATTGGCCGCGAGGGAGTGGGCCTTGTTGCCGCCTTCGCTGCGGGCCACTTCCAACGCGTTTTCCACGCGGTTGATGACCTCGGTGACGATGTCGGCGGGATCGAAGTGCTCCTGCAGCACCGCCTCAGCGATACCGGCGGTCACGGGCGGCGTGCGCTCTGTGCCCGGGATTTTGGTCGAGGCCAGCACCTTGCGCATCTTGTTCACTACCAGGAATGAGGTCTTCTCGTTGGTGTCGGAAAGCACCAGGGCGATGGTGGTCAGCTCGTAGCGTACGGCCACGTCGTTCTGGCGTATGTGCGAGGCCAGGGTCTGCCCGATCTGCTGCATCAGGGCTTCCACCTGGGTCTCGCCGATCTCCTTGACCAAAGCCGAGGCGCGGCCGAAGTGCAGCAGTATTAGCGTGAGCGGGATCTTCTGCTGCATGGAGCGCTTGACTTCCGAGAGCAGCACGTCAAGGTACGAGGCGCGGCGAAGCAGGCCAGACTTTTCGTCGGTGACGGCCAGGCTCTTCATCAGGGTGCGCAGGCGCGCATTGCTGACGGCCAGCACCATCTGCTCGGCGATGGTGCGCAGCACGACGATGTCGGTCTGCTGCCACTGCCGCGGCTGGCACTGCTCGAGGATGAGAATTCCGGTCTGCTCGCCGGCATCCACCAGCGGCACCACCAGCAGCGACTGGATGCCCAGGGTTTCGACCATGGCGCGTACCGGCTCCAGCTCGCGCGCGGTTTTGGCCTTGGCGATGGTGGCGGGACCGTTGGCGGTGAGCTGCTGGGCGACGCCGATCAGCTTGACGATCGACATGACGTCCGACTGCTTCACGCCGGGCGCGCAGTACTCGAGCGCCGCCGAGGGCGGCTTGCCCACGGTGCACAGCCCGGCCACGCAGCGGCTGGCGTTGAAGTGGCGGCCGATGTCGTTGACCGCGGCAAACAGCACGCTCTTCACGCTGCCCTGGCGGTAGATGTTGCGCGTGATCTCGGTGACACGGGCGAAGTTGTCGACAGCGTTTTCCTCGAAGCCGGCGGCCGCGCCCTTGGCCGGGCGCGCCTCGGCGGCCCGCGCCGAGAGCGAGGGCTTCTCGTAAGAAGGAGTGAAGCCGGCGCTGCTGTAGAGGCCGCGCAGCTTCATATTCTTGGCTTCTTCGCGCGGAAACAGCTTGCTGATGCGCTCCAGCCGCTCGATGGCCTTGGAGCGCATGCCGTATTGCAGGTAGATCTCGGCCTGGAGAATGAAGTCTTCGAGCACGGTGGGCTCGGATTCCTGGCCGCCTACGGCCGACAGCACGGCAGGCGCGGGAGTTTCGACGTCGTCGTTCGGGGAGCCATCTTCGGAGGGCGGCGCGCCCGGCACCTGAGTGGCGGCGGTGGAATGAAAGCGGCGGGCAATCCGGTTGTATTGATTGTCGTCAATCTTGCCCTGCAGCATCTCCAGCCGCCGGACGTGGCCGGGTTCGTAAGGATCGAGTTCGGCAGCGCGGTCCAGGGCTTCGCCGGCAGCGGAGAAATGTCCGGCGTTGACCTGGGCCTGGAACAGCTTGAGCAGCAGGTTGCTGTACTCGTCTTCGCGGTTGGCGCGATTGAAAAGATCGGCCAGGTAGTCGACGAATCCCAGCGCGGGCAGGCGGCGTTCGGAGATATCGTAAATAGCGGCCAGGAATTCTTTCTGGCGGCCGGCCCGGCTCTCGTGCTCGTCGATGCGGCGGGCCAGGGCGATGGCGCTGTCAGAGTCGCCGCTGTCGAGGTACACGCCCACCAGCGCCGCGATCTCCTCCAGTTGCCGGGGATCTTTTTCGAACAGCTCCCAGGCGTATGGCTCGGCTTCCGCGGGACGCCTCGCCGCCATCAGCGCATGCGCATAGAGCTCGCGGACTTCGGGCGCGTTCTTGGCCACGGCCACGGCTGGCTTAAGAACCTCAATGCACTCGGCGACTTCATTGCGCGAGAACAGGCCGCGCGCGTAGTAGAGGACAGCCTGGCGATTGTTGGGATCGAGCTTGTAGGCCTGGGCATACCACGCGGCGCCGCTGCCGTGCGATTCCTGGTCCTTCATCTGGCCGAGCTGCACGAAGCATTCGGCGGCCATCCAGCCCTGGCCCTGCGTGGCTGCCCGCTCGCCGGCGCGCTTCAGGTTCTCCTCAGTGGGAGCGAGATCGACCACGTGCTTGGCTGCGGCCAGCGCCTGCGAGCCCTGGCCCTGTTTTTCAAAGCCGGCCATGGCGGTCTGGTAGGCCTCGAGGGCTTCGCGCTTGTCCTTTTTCTCGATCAGCCGCGCGTAAAAAAAAGTCTGCAGCGGCGTGGGGACGGCGAGCTTGGCCAGTTTCTTGAAGGTGACGATGCCCTTGGCGGTGTCGCCGGCTTCGGCTTCCTGCTCGAGCAGATGGCTCAGCAGCGTGATGGCTTCGCCAGTGCGGCCCAGGGCCAGGCACAAGTCGGCCGCGCTGGCGCGCACCTGGTCGTTGCTGGGCTCTTCCTGCAGGATGTCCAGATACTCTTCCAAAGCGGCTTCAGGTTTGTTGCGCTGAAGATATTTTTCCGCTTTGTCGAGTTTTTTGGAGATGTCCGACATGAAACAAACAATTCGCTCTCAGAGGCTGCCGGCAACGGGCGGCAGGTGCCGCTGGAGTTGAAGATACGGTTCATTCTAAGCGCAATTGCCATGAGGCTCAATGTTTGCGCCGGAACTTTGGTGCACGGCCCCTGAGGAGAAATGTAAAGAAAAAGAGAAACGAGGAAACTGGAGCCGCGCTACGAAGAACTTGAAGGCTCTTCGCGCGCAAATCACTGGCTACGGTTTGGATTCCCATGTATAACTTGCCCCTTGGCCCAACAAGACGAATTGAAACGCGAGCTCAACGCCCGCCAGATGGCGATGGTCGCCGTTGGCGGATCTATCGGCACGGGACTGTTGCTGGGCTCGGGCGCCGCCATTCAGGTGGCGGGTCCTGCGGTGGTCGTGACTTACGCGCTCAGCGCGCTGATCTCCTGGACCGTGGCCATGGCCATGGGCGAGATGTCGAGCCTGCATCCCGCTGCGGGTTCTTTCGGCGTTTACGCCGAGCTCTACCTCAATCCCTGGGCCGGCTTCATCGCCCGCGCCGGCTACTGGTTCTCAGTGGTGATCGCCATCGGCTCAGAGCTGGTGGCCGCCGGGACCTACATGCATTTGTGGTTTCGCGAGACGCCGGTGGTGCTATGGATGGTCGTCTTCGGGGCGTTTCTGGTGGGGATCAATTTGTTTTCCGTTGGCGACTACGGGACGTTCGAATACTGGTTCGCGCTGATCAAGGTGGTCACCATCTTCGTCTTTATTCTGATGGGAGCGGCGCTGCTGGCCTCCGGCCGCGTTCACGCGCACTACATCGATGCGGGAGGCTTCGCCCCGCAAGGCTGGCCGGCGTCGCTGCTGGCCGTCTCCTTCGGCCTCTACAGCTTTCTCGGCATCGAGATGGTGGCCATCTCTTCCGGAGAAGCACGGTCGGGCCGCGAAGTGGCGCGCGCCACGCACATCACCTTTGCCATGCTGACCTTTGTCTATGTCGGGGCCATCGCGGTGCTGGTCGGCGTGATGCCCTGGCGCAGCGCCGGAGTTGCGCAGAGCCCGTTTGTAACGGTCTTTCAGGTGGCGGGAATTCCCGCCGCCGGCTTCCTCATGAACTTTGTGGTGCTGACCGCGGCTCTTTCCGGCGCCAACGCAACTCTGTATGTTGCCTCGCGCATGCTCTTCTCGCTGGCGCGATCGGGCCACGCACCGGTTTCTCTCGGCGCGCTCAATCAGCAGGGCGTGCCCATGCGCGCGCTGCTGGTCTCCATGCTGGGAATTGTGGTGGCCATCGTGGTTCAGCTCTTCACTCCGCAGCAGGCTTACCTCTATATCATCGGGTCCGCGCTGGTAGGAGGCATGCTGGCCTGGCTGGTTTCGCTGCTGGCCCACGTGCAGTTCCGCCGGCAGCTTTCTGCGGAGCAGCTTGCCGCTTTGCCCATTCGCTCGCCGCTCGGCGCCGCGGGATCGATGTTTGGTTTTGTTGCGGTGATCGCGGCGATCGGCCTGACGTGGCGCGTTGCGCAGTCGCGCATCACCGTGCTCAGCGCCGGGCCGTATTTGCTGATCCTGACCATCGCGTATTTGCTGGTACGCAAGCGGCCGGCCGAATAGCAACGGCCATCGGGCGCGACAGGAGGTTAGCTTTCGGCATAAGCGCCTGGTTTCATGGTCTTCGCTCTTCCGGCCACGTAGTAGTACACCACGCCTGCCAGCGCCAGGACCAGCGCCACCACCAGGCTGCGGACGCTGCCGAAGGGGCCGAGAGAAAAACGCTCATCGTAATTCTTGATCAAAGCCACGATCAGCAGCGCGGTGGGCGCCACGCCGACCGCGATCGCTCCCAGCATTCCTCCGGGAACGCGGAAAGGCCGCGGCATGGCCGGCTCGCGCAAGCGCAGCACCACCAGGGCCGCGAACTCCAGAACCAGGCTGGCGCCGTAGAGCAGGATATCGAGCATGATCAGGCGTTCAAAGTTCAGCGTCAGGGAAAGCCCCCAAGCCACCCCCAGCACCACGATGGAAACCCACGGCGCGCCGTTCCTCAGCTTGCGGGTAAAGACTTTGGGAAGATGACCGTCTTCTGCCATGGCCACGGGCAGCCGCGAGTACGACATCACCAGCGAGTTGAAGGAGCTGAACTCGGCGAGCATGGCGGTGGCCACCAGAATCACGCCCAGCCACGGCCCGGCTACGATCCCGGCGATGCTGGCCCAGCTTCCGTTGTTCCAGATCTCGTGCGGGATATGCGTCTGCCACACCGCCAGCAGGGGAATGACGTAGGACAATACGATGGCCACCAGCGCCAGGATCATCACACGCGGGTAGGTCCTCCGCGGATTCTCGACCTCGTTGGCGACGGTGGCCGCGTTGTCCCATCCCATGTAGTTCCACATGGCAACCAGCAGCCCGGCGAGAAAATCGCCTTTGACGATGGGCCCGGGCGCAACCGTAACTCTATGAGCGAGCGCAAAAACGGTGAGCACCAGAAACGGGCTGAGCATCAGCACGCCCACCGCTACCGAGCTGTTGCCCACCGCTCTGGCGCCGAAGAGATTCCACAGCAGGCACAGCAGCACCACCAGCGCCGCGATCATCACGCCACGGTTCCCGGCGGTGACTGCGGGAAACAGTTTGCCCAGGTAAGCCACGAACAAGGTGGGGTAGATGGCCATGTCGAAGATGCTGGCTACCAGCGAGAGCCACGCCTCCTGGAATCCCCAGAACGGTCCCATGGCGCGGTGCACCCAGACGTAGAAGCCGCCTTCTTCAGGCATGGCCGCGGAAAGCTCCCCGACCATCAGCCCGGTAGGCAGCGCCCAGAGCAACGGTGTGAGAAAGAGGACCAGCAGCGCGAGCTTGTAACCGGAATCCTGGACCAATTCCTCGATTCCATACGGCCCGCCGGAGACCATGAAGTACGTGGCCGCGGCCAGCGACAAGACCGTCAGCTTGCCGCGCGATCCAGAACCGTTTTTTTCCATTTCAGTGAATGCGAATATAGCATCGCGCGCGCTGCATGGGAAAAATCAGATGGCTACTGATTGTTCCCTCGCCCGGGCTCAGGGCGTGGGTCCGCGCGTTCCGGGAAAATCCGAGGTGCCAGGCGCGGATTCCGCCGCCAGCAGGAGTATTCGGCGGGGAATCGGGTACACTTTAGTGCCGAGCCTTCGAGGGAACGATGACTAACGACCTTCTGCAGTACCGCAGCGAATTCCCGATTCTCGAACGCACCACTTATATGATCAGCAACTCGCTGGGGGCGATGCCCCGCGCGGTTTATGACTCAGTACATTCGTACTGCGACATGTGGGCCAGGCTGGGCGTTCGCGCCTGGGAAGAGAAGTGGTGGGGAATGTCGCGCGAGGTAGGCGATGAGATCGCGGCAATCATGAATGCGCCCGCGGGCTCGGTGAGCCTGCATCCCAATGTGACCTCCTGCCAGGCGGTGGTGGCCAGCTGCTTCGATTTTTCCGGACGGCGCAACAAGGTCGTTTACAGCGACATGAATTTTCCCTCGATCATGTACTTCTGGGAGGCGCAGCGCGCCCGCGGCGCCCGCGTGCACATGGTGCCCACCGACGACGGAGTTCACGTCCCCACCGAGCGCCTGCTCGCGGCCATCGATGAAGAGACGCTGCTGGTCCCGGTTTCCCACGTGGTCTTCCGCAGCTCGTACATCAAGGACGTGAAGTCCATTGTGGAGAAAGCCCACCGCGTGGGCGCGCACGTGGTGCTCGATGCCTTCCAGTCGCTGGGTAACGTGCCGCTCGACGTCCAGGCGTTGAACGTCGACTTCGCCACCGGCGGCGTCCTGAAGTGGCTGTGCGGAGGTCCGGGGACTGCCTACCTCTACGTGCGCCCGGATTTAGGACGCAAGCTCGAGCCGACGTTAACGGGATGGTTTGCGCACCAGAACCCGTTCGCCTTTGAAATCGGGCCCAACAAATACGGGGAGCCGCCTTACCGTTTCATGCAGGGAACTTCAAATGTTCCCGGCTATTACACCGCGCTGCCCGGGCTGAAGATAATCCGCGAGGCGGGCGTGGAACGCATCCGTGAAAAATCCAAAAAGATGACGGCGCGCCTGATCGAGCTGGCCGACCAGCGTGGATGGAAGGTGAATGCTCCGCGCCATCCTGAGCAGCGCGGCGGAACCGTGGCTATCGATATGCCCAACTCCCACGAGGTCTGCCAGGAGTTGTTGCGCCGCGACGTTCTCGTCGACTGGCGGCCGCGCGCCGGCGTGCGCTTCTCGCCGCACTTCTACAACACCATGGAAGAAATCGATCGCGCAATCACGACCGTGGACGAAATTCTGGCGGCGATGGGCGTTGCAGCGCGTTGATCGCAACCTTCGGGTGCTTCCTTTTCGTAAACAGCCGATTGCAACTTTTCTGTTGACAATTCGCCTTTTATTCGCAAATAATTCGCCTATATGGCAATCACTAAGCGGCAACGCGACGTTTACGACTTCATCTACGACTTTGTGCAGAAAAACGGCTACTCGCCTTCGTTTGAGGAGATCGGCCACGGCCTGGGCTTGAGCTCGCTGGCCACGGTGCACAAGCATGTCTCCAATCTCGAGAAGAAAGGCTTGCTGCGGCGCGATTACAACCGCAGCCGCTCCATTGATGTGCTCCCCATTCGCGGCCTTTTCAAGCGGCAGGTGATGAAGATCCCCGCCGAACTTGCGCTCCCGCTGATGGGCCGCATCGCCGCCGGCCAGCCCATTGAAGCCGTGGAGAACCCGGAGACCATCTCTCTCGGCGATATCACCCGCTCCCGCGACGTCTTTGTGCTGCAGGTCAAAGGCGAAAGTATGCGCGACGAGCACATCGTCGATGGCGACTACGTCCTGGTAGAAAAGACTGAGCACGCGCGCGACGGAGAGATCATTGTGGCGCTGGTCGACGGCACTGACGCCACGTTGAAGCGGCTATATCGCGAAGGCAGCGACATCCGCCTGCAACCGTCGAACGCGGCCATGAAAGCTATCATCGTCCCCGCGCGGTCAGTAAAAGTGCAGGGCCGTGTGATTGGCGTGCTGCGGAAGTACTGAGCCGCGCTATCTCTCCACGATGGCATTGGAAAACGACGACGCCATGGTGTCACCCCAGCCCTCTTTCACGCCCAGCGCAATCGCGTAGGGCAGAAAGCGGTCCATGAGTTCGGCCCGCTGTTCGGGACTGTTGACCCGGTCGAGGCGGTCCTGCTCCACGCGGATCAGGAACTCGCGAAAGCCAGCCAGTTCTTCAAGAGCTTGCTGGCCTGCCGCCGTCGGCGCTCGCAGCAAGACCAGGAAGGTGCTGTTCAGCAGCACTGACAGAAGCAGCGCCAGCACAAAGCCCTGCGCCGAGGGCATGGCAAAGTGGGTGATGATAAATCCCGGCAGCACGAAGAAGAGCAGGGGAATGATCACTACCTGGAGGCGCTGACCCAGAGTTGGCCTCTTCGGTCGCGAGGTCAGCACGCCGCCGAACGCCAGCCCCGCGATGGAAGTGAAGAAAAATAGCCAGACGGTCAGGAACAGAGAGCTCGACGATCGCACTAAAAACGAGGTCGACACCGCCCAGAGGAAGGTGGCCAGCATGCCCAACCCGCCGCATCCCCAGTGCCAAAGAAAATAGACGCCTTCCAGGTTCTCGCGAAATGCAGCCTGCACAGCGTTAAGGATGGAAGCAATCTGCGCCTGCAGCCTGGGGTTGATCACCGCCGAGTCTGACGCTGCCCCGACCCACTGGTTCTCGCCCCAGGCGTTCTTCACAACTCCGCTTTGAACTGTAACGGCAACGGCCGGTGACGGCCTGCAAAGTGCGTACGGCTGAATCTCTAGAGCGGTGCCGAGCGCTACCTTTACTACGGCCGCCTCCTCCGGCAGGACTGCATCGTCTTTCCTGAGTAATCTCAGTTTGTAACCCGGATCTTGCGGCTCAACGGCGACGGTTCCCCGCGCCGCCAACGCGGCCAGGATTGCCGCCAGCGTGGTCCCGTCGCTGCCGCCGGTCAATATGTAGCGCGCCATTCCCGGAGAAACTCCGTTGGGAGGGTCGTAGCGCGGGGGTACACTGCGAATCTTCTCGTGGTTGCCGAACAGCGCCCAGCAGATCGCGTAGTAGACCAACAAAAGGCAGGGAAACATGAGGAACCACAGGCTGATGCCGGCGAAGGAGGTCTGCATTAGAAACAGGTGCTCGGATTTTACCCTGCGCTGCAGACAAAACAAGAGCCCGGCCGCAGCCGGGCTTTTCTCATGCAGAAAATTGTTACTCAGCTCACGTGCTTGTTAAGAGCTTTTTCAATGACCTCGCGGGCCACGTATCCCACGATCTGGTCCTGGACCTGGCCGTTCTTGAAGATCAGCAGCGTGGGAATCCCGCGCACGCCGTAACGCTGAGGCGTTACCGGGCTGGAGTCCACGTCCATCTTCCCCACCTTGATCTTTCCCTGATACGCCGCAGCTACCTCATCCACGATCGGCGCCAGGGCTTTGCATGGCCCACACCAGTTCGCCCAGAAGTCCACGATCACCGGTTGATCGCTTTTCAGAACTGTCTGGTCGAAGTTGCCGTCCGTGACTTCCAAAATTCCATTGCTTGCCATGAATGCCTTGTCCTCTCCCCGGGTTTTCCGTCTTCCGAAAATATACGCTATATGCGATTAGATGACGAGAGCTGTTAGAGGTTTCAGTTTCTGGCAGACCAAACCGTGCTGAAAGCACAGCTACTTAGGCGCGGATGCCCTGCCCCGGGACTGCCCTAAGGGCCAGCTGCCAGCCTGGAGAATGTTACCAAAGTGACGTGGACTAAAGGCCACCCCCGACCTAGACTTTCTCCTGGTGGTAAAAGGCAGTTCTGGGGGAGGGCTGCCTGGCGTCCTGCGGCTCGTCCGCAGGACGCTCGCTTTTGGTCTTACGAAAAATCCTGTTTGACTACGGTTTCGTGCTGACATTTTTGAATGCTCTGGACTACAAGTGACCCGTCTGCTTAACGAGCCAAGACCAAACCCATGCTGCGAAAATCAGTCATTTTCCGGCCGCGTCGGCCTCCCGAGCAAAAGTGTTATTCTCGTAAGTTAGGCCTTCAACCTTGAACCTCAGAAGCAGTTGCCTGCATCTGGAATCCTAGAGATGAGTCTTCAGAGCGCTGATTTACAGACAAGTGAGGTCCAGTCCCGGGAGCGGGAGCGCGTATTCGACCAGTTCCGCCGCTGGGGCTACCTGGACGCCAATCTTTACCCCTTCGGCGGTCCCATCGCCGGCGGTTACCCGCAAATTCGTATGCCCGGCTCCGCAGCCGAGGAAGCTCGCCGGATCTATTGCGGCAGCATCGGCGCGGAATTCATGCATCTGCCGCAGGCCGAGCGGCGCGAGTGGGTGCAGGAGCAGATGGAAAACGCGCGGCCCCAGCACGTTGACCGCCCGTGGCTGACTGAGCGCCTGCTGCAGGCCGATCTCTTCGAGCAGATTCTGCAGACTCGCTACCTGGGCACCAAGCGCTACTCCGGCGAGGGCGCGACCGCGCAGGTTCCCTTGCTCGACGAAGTCCTGGAAACCAGCGCCCGGCTGGGCGCCACTTCATCCGTCCTGGCCATGAGTCATCGCGGCCGTCTGACGGTGATGAGCCTGATCATCGGCATCGAACCGGATAAGGTCTTCGCCGGCTTTGAAGACGTTGATCCGCGCAGCGTTCTCGGCGGCGGTGACGTGAAGTATCACCAGGGCGCGACCGGCGAGTACACCACGCGCACCGGCCAGGTGTTGCGCATGCACCTTGTCTCCAATCCCAGCCATCTTGAGGCCGTCGATCCGGTCGCCTTGGGCCGCACGCGCGCCAAGCAGATCCACTCCGGAGAAAACGGCGCGCAGCAGGTGATTCCCATCGTCATGCACGGCGACGCCGCCTTCGCCGGCCAGGGAATCTGGGCGGAAACTCTGAACTTCTCCGGGCTGAAAGGTTTTTCCACGGGCGGAGCCATTCACGTAATCGTGAACAACATGATCGGCTTCACCACCAATCCCCGCGAACTGCACACTTCGCGCTTCTCTTCCGATCTGGCCAAGCGCCAGCCCATTCCCATTTTCCACGTGAACGCTGAGGACCCGGAAGCCGTGTTGCGCGTGGCGCGGATGGCCACGGAGTACCGCTACCGCTTTGAAAGCGACGTCGTTATCGACCTCATTGGCTACCGCCGCCATGGGCACAGCGAGGTTGACGATCCCACCATCACTCAGCCGCTGCTCTACAAGAAGATCAACGCATGGCCGCCGCTGTTTGAAAGCTACGCGCAGAAACACAAGATCGATATTACGGAGATGGCTTCCCGCTTCCGCGCGCGAATCGATACGGCTTACGATGAAGCCGCAAAAATGGAGAAGCTGCCCGTTCTCCGCATTCTGCCCGGCTACTGGGACAAGTATTTCGGGGGCCGCTACAAGCCCGAATACGAAGTCGCGACGGCGGTCGACGAGCCCACTCTGCACCGCCTCACCGGCAAGCTGACCAGCTATCCCGAAGATTTCGCCATCCATCCCAAGATCAAAAAGCTGCTGGAACAGCGCCAGCGCATGGGCACCGGCAAGCTGCCGGTAGATTTCGGCATGGCCGAAGCTCTGGCCTTCGGTTCCTTGCTGATCGAAGGCATTCCCGTGCGCTTGTCCGGGCAGGACAGCCGCCGCGGCACCTTTAACCAGCGCCACTCGGTCCTCATCGATACCGAGACGGAAGATGAGTTCGTGCCCCTGAGCCATCTGCAACCCGATCAGGCATGGTTCGAGGCTTACAACTCCATCCTCTCCGAAGCCGCGGTTCTGGGTTTTGAATACGGCTTCAGCCGCGATTATCCCGACGGTCTGGTGCTGTGGGAAGCCCAGTTCGGCGACTTCGCCAACGGCGCCCAGGTCATCATCGACCAGTTCATCGTTGCCGGCGAAGACAAATGGGGCCTGCTCTCCGGGCTGGTTATGCTGCTTCCCCACGGCTATGAAGGCCAGGGCCCGGAGCACTCCAGCGGCCGCATCGAGCGCTTCCTGCAGCTCACCGCCAAAGAAAACATTCAGGTGTGCCAGCCTTCGACCGCCGCACAGTATTTTCACCTGTTACGCCGGCAGGCGCTGCGCGCATGGCGCAAGCCGCTGATCGTCTTTACGCCCAAGGGTATGCTGCGCCATCCTGACGCAGCCAGCCCGCTGAGCAATCTAAGCAGCGGCAAGTTTCAAACCGTCATACAGGATCCCGAGGTTACCGGCGGAGAGCGTATTATTCTCTGCACAGGGAAGATCGGGCATGAGCTTCGCCGCGAACGCAAGCGCCGCGGCGACAAACGCACGGCCATCATCTTCCTGGAACAGTTGCACCCGCTGCCTGAAGCTGAACTGGAAGCAGCTTTCGCGCAGCACCCCCAGGCAAGAGAGTTTCTCTGGGTCCAGGAAGAGCCGGCCAACATGGGCGCGCTGAATTATCTGGCGCCGCAACTGGAGCGCCTGACGCACGGCAATCCGTTGCGCTCGGTGAAGCGCTCGCCGTCATCCAGCCCGTCGACCGGCTCGCACACCGCGCACGAGATGGAGCAAAAGACCCTGCTGGAGCTCGCCTTCGCCGAGTTTTAGGCGAAAGAGCGGCTCTTCAGGGCGCGTCAGGGAATGTAAAATTCGGAGCTGAGCCCCTCGCGGCCAAGAAACCGCTGGCAGTCTGTGATCGGGGCCTGAAGATTTGTCATCAAAGTTTCTAGACCACATCTAGCAAAGGAAAGGTGATTCGATAATGGCACAAGGAACCGTAACTGCCCACGAGGTCCTGGCGCTGCCTTATGCTTACAACGCGCTGGAACCGCACATTGACGAACAGACCATGCACCTGCATCACGATAAGCACCACGCCGCTTACGTGACCAAACTGAACGGTGCCATCGAAAAACATCCGGAACTCGGCAACAAGAGCCCGGAAGAGCTTTTGCGCAGTCTCAACGCTGTGCCTGAAGATGTCCGCGGCGTCGTCCGCAACAACGGCGGTGGTCACGTGAACCACACCATGTTCTGGCAGATCATGGGACCCAAGAAGGGCGGAGCCCCGACCGGCAAGATCGCCGAAGTGATCAACAAGGCTTTCGGCAGCTTCGACGCCTTCAAGGAAAAGTTCGAGGCCGCCGGCGCCAACCAGTTCGGCAGCGGGTGGGCCTGGCTGGTGAAAACCAAGTCGGGCGAGTTCAAGGTTACCTCCACGCACAACCAGGACAATCCCATGTCCAACGGCGAGTTCCCGGTTTTTGGCAACGACGTCTGGGAGCACGCCTACTACCTCAAGTATCAGAACCGCCGTCCCGACTACCTGAAAGCCTGGTGGAACGTTGTGAACTGGGACGAGGTGAACAAGCGACTGGCCCAGGCCGACAGCTTCTTCAAATAGAACCGGAAAAGGATTGTTGAGGCCGCTCTCCGGAGCGGCCTTTTGTTCTGTGGAGGGCGCTATTCAATTTCACCGCTGCTGCCGTTGGCGGGCCGCATAAGCCGCTACTTTTTGCCGATTCCCGCACATCTGCATGCTGCACCAGCGTCGCGTTCCTTTCTTGCTGATATCGACAAAATGCAGGACACACTGGTCGCACTTTCTCACCCGCGTGTGGTCTACCTCGGCCAACAGCCTGGCCGCCCAATATGCCAGCGGAGCAACCAGGTCCGCCGGTTCATTTGGCTCGAAGTACAGCTCAGTCGTGAACGTGCCGCCCCCGGCCTTGACCCGGGTTTTCATGGGGTGTCCGGCCATGAGTCTGTTCAGGTCGGCGATCATGGAGTGATGGACAGGGCCGCCGGCCTCCCACACCAGGATTTCCGCTCGCAGCTTTTCCCGTAGCTCCTGTAATTCCTGCACGCTGCGCCGCGCCCGAATGGAATCGCCCCATTTCTGCTGAAGAACGCGGGCCTCGCCCGGGTGGAGCAGTCCCGCTGCCTGGAACCAGCGCAGGACAGCGCTGAAATCGGGCAGCAACTCTACCGCCTCCCCGTCCTGGACAGGCTTGGTGTTTACGAAGTCGAGTGCCGGATGATTGCCCAGGAAGAGGAACCCTTTCTCCCAATCCGAACCACGGCCGGCCTTGGCCTTCCCCATCTGTTCAACCTCACCAAGGATTATAACACCGATAATGAATCTGTTTATCGGTTAGCACATCTGATGTTCTGGATGTGGCCGTGGTTTCAAACCAAGAGGCCGTATCGAAAGGTGGTCCATCATGATCCAGTATCAGCATGCCACTGTGGACGGCTCCAAGATCTTTTATCGCGAAGCCGGCCCGAAAACCGCTCCCACCGTCCTCCTTCTGCACGGCTTTCCCACGTCGTCGCACATGTTCCGCAACCTCATTCCCGCGCTGGCCGACCGCTACCATGTAGTTGCGCCGGACCTCCCCGGCTTCGGATTCTCAGAAATGCCGGATCGCAAGCGCTTCCGCTATACCTTTGAGACATTGGCCCGGACCATCGAAAAGTTCACCGAAGAGATAGGCCTGGAGCGGTTCGCCCTATACGTATTCGACTACGGCGCTCCCGTGGGACTCCGCCTGGCTCTGGCGCATCCCGAAAAAATCACCGCCATCATCTCGCAAAATGGCAACGCTTATGAAGAGGGCCTCAGCCAGGGCTGGAACCCGATCCAGAAGTACTGGAAAGACCCCTCGGCGGAGAACCGCGCCGCGCTGCGCGACTTCCTGAAGCCTGAGGCCACACAGTGGCAGTATCTCCACGGCGTGAAAGACCCGGCGCTGGTGGCTCCGGAGTCCTATCAGCTGGATTCCGCACTGCTGGCCCGCCCCGGCAATGACGAGATTCAGCTCGATCTGTTTCTCGATTACGCCAGCAACGTGGCGCTCTATCCCAGGTTCCAGGAATATTTCCGCACCAGCAAGGTTCCCGTGCTCGCCGTATGGGGCAAGAGCGACCCTTTCTTCCTGCCTCCCGGAGCTGAAGCGTTCCGGCGCGACAACCCTGGCGCAGAGGTCCACTTCTACGACACCGGCCACTTCGCGCTGGAAACCCATGCCCAGGAAATTGCCGGCGCAATTCGCGACTTCCTCGGCCGTACCCTCAACGGCGAAAAGGAGAGGGAAAATGGATAGCGCGGCAAAACTCGCTCGCCTGCCTGGTTTCACCGCAGGTAAGGCGATCCTTTGGGGTGGGCTGGTCGCTGGCACGTTGGATGCAGCCGATGGCGTGATTGCTCTGGCCACCCAGGGATTGAATCCGATTCAGGTCCTGCAATACATCGCCAGCGGCGCGCTGGGACCATCGGCCTTTCAAGGCGGCCTGGCAACAGCCGGTCTTGGCGCCCTTTTTCATTTCCTGATTGCCTTGGCCGCTGCAGCCGTGTTCGTGGTGGCCAGCGGCAAGATCCCTGTCTTAAGAACGCGGGCCGTGGTCCTTGGCCTGCTGTACGGTGCGGCGGTCTACTTCTTCATGAACGATCTGGTGCTACCCGCTCTCCGCGGTGGCTTCCATGCCCTTCCATCCTGGCTTGTTTCTAAACGGAGTGATTGGACACGCGCTGTTTGTCGGCCTGCCCATCGCGCTTTACGCACGGAGAGTGCAATGATCGGCGCTAACCTCAGGAACGCAACAGCAGTTCTGGTCCACGCAGCCTGGGCGGATGCATCCAGCTGGAGCAGGGTCGTCGCCACGCTCCAGCAGAAGGGATTGCAAGTGGTATCAGTGCAAATCCCTTTAACCTCGTTGACCGATGACGTGGCCGCCGTGCGCCGTGCCTTGGCGAAGCTGGAGGGGCCGGTTGTGCTGGCCGGCCACTCCTACGGCGGCGCCGTGATCACCTCGGCGGGCGGCGGACACGCGGCGGTAAAAGCCCTCGTTTATATTGCCGCTATGGCGCCGGACGAGGGCGAAACCGTGGGCCAACTGCTGCATCGCGCTCCGACGCACGCTGCTGCACCTCAGCTCATCCCAGACGAGGAGGGTCTCCTGTGGATGTCGGCAGAGGGTTTCGCCAACGCGGTGGCGCCGGAGAGCCCCGCGCAGGAGACTGCCATCATGAGGGCAACACAGAAACCGATTTCCATAAAGTGCCTGGGTGAGACCACCGCATATCAGGCATGGAGAGAAAAGCCTTCCTGGTTTCTGGGAGCGGAACGGGATCGCATGATCTCGCCGGACACTCAACGATTCATGGCCCAGCGCGCGCATTCTACGATTCGCGCGTTGCCGGTGGACCATTCCCGCTAGCCTCAGCCCCGGAACAAGTCGCCGAGATCATTGCCGAAGCAGTTGAGGCCACGGTCGTCTAACGACCTTGCGGCTATATAGACGTCTGACGCGATCAAGCGGACATGGGAGGGATCCTTTGAATACGCTGAGAGTCATTTCGATAAACGTGGGCCTGCCGCGCGAAGTCGAGTGGAAGGACATGAGGGTCAGCACGGGGATTTTCAAATCCCCGGTGACTGGCCCGGTGAGGATCGCGCCGCTCAATCTCGATGGCGACCGCCAGGCCGACCTCACTGTCCACGGCGGTCCGGCCAAGGCGGTCTACGCTTACCCGGCGGAGCATTACGAATACTGGCGCAAGGAACTGCCCGAGGTCGCGTTCTCCTGGGGACATTTCGGTGAAAACCTCACCACTACAGGACTGCGGGAGGACACTCTATATATCGGAGACCGCTTGCGGGCTGGATCGGCGGTGCTGATGGTCACGCAGCCGCGCATGCCCTGCTACAAGCTCGCGCTCCGCTTTGACCGTGACGACATGATCCACCGCTTCCTGGCCAGCGGACGCAGCGGCTTTTACTTCTCGGTGATCGAGCCGGGTGAGGTTTCCGCAGGATCGGATATTGAAATCCTGGATCGTGATCCCCAGGCAGTCAGCGTCGCCGACATAACTCGCCTCTACCTTGGCCCAGAGCGCGATCCGGATCTGGTGGAACGGGCCATCAGAGTGGGCGCATTGCCCCGGAACTGGAAGACGGAGCTGCAACTGCGGGCACGTGTCGGCACGACCGGCGGTGGCTGAAGTGTTAAACTAACTAGTTTGCCCGCACGCTCTAATCTCCTCTTGCAGGTTGTCAAAAATGGCACAAGCTACCGACATTGCGATCGTAAGTGGCGCGCGCACGCCCATGGGCCGCTACTGCGGCAAATTGCGCGATTTCACCGCCATGGACCTGGGCGCTGTTGCCGGCCAGGAGGCCATCCGGCGCTCCGGCGTTGATCCCAAAGAATTTGACCACGCGGTCTTCGGCAACGCCCAGCAGACCTCGGGCGATGCGCTCTATGGCGCCCGTCACGTGGCCCTGAAAGCCGGCCTGCCCATCGAGACGCCGGCTCTGACCGTCAACCGCCTGTGCGGATCGGGCATGCAGTCGCTGGTCAACGCCGCGCAGATGATCCAGCTGGGCGAAGCCTCAACGGTCCTCGCGGGAGGCATGGAGTCCATGTCCCAGGCGCCGCACGTGGTCCGCGGGGCGCGCTGGGGGCTGGGCCTGGGTGAAGGCAAGCTGGAAGACTCGCTCATGGTGGCCCTGCTCGACACTTACTGCGGCCTCTACATGGCCAACACTGCCGAACTCTACGCCGAGCAGCAAGGCATCACCCGCGAGAAGATGGACGAGTTCTCGCTGGAGTCGCAGCATAAAGCTGCTGCCGCGCAGAAGGCCTGCCGCCTGGCGGAAGAGATCACGCCCGTCGCGCTCAAAAACCGCAAGGGCGAGCCCACCGGCGAGATGTTCGAGAAAGACGATCACCTGCGTCCGGAAACCACCATGGAGGGTCTGGCCAAGTTGAAGCCCGCCTTTGGTAAGAACGGGACGGTGACTGCGGGCAATGCCAGCGGGATCGTCGATGGCGGCGCGGCGGTGGTGATGATGACTATGGACCAGGCGACCAGGCACGGCCTGAAGCCGCTGGGCCGCATCGTGAGCTGGGGCATCGCCGGAGTGGATCCCAAAATCATGGGGAGCGGCCCAGTGCCAGCCTCGCGCCTGGCGCTCAAGAAAGCCGGGCTGAAGCTGGAAGACATGGATCTTATTGAGGTCAACGAAGCCTTCGCCGGGCAGTATCTGGCCGTCGAGAAACAGCTCGGCCTGGACCGCAGCAAGGTGAATGTGAACGGCGGCGCCATTGCACTCGGTCACCCTCTGGGCGCGACCGGCACGCGGCTGGTGATCACGCTGCTGCATGAGTTGCGCCGCCGCAAAGCAAAGTACGGTCTGGCGACCGCATGTATCGGCGGCGGCCAGGGCATTGCGATGATCGTGGAGAACCTCCAGAGATAGCAAGAACCAGAAACCACAAAGGTCACGAAGGCGCACGAAGTGGGAATTCACCGGCAACATTCCTTGGTGCTCCTTTGTGTCCTTTGTGGTTAGAAGAGAGGAAGAATGACGATCAAAAAAGTAGGCGTACTCGGTTGTGGCTTGATGGGCTCAGGCATTGCCCAGGTCTCGGCGACGGCCGGCTATGATGTGACCGTGCTCGAGCAGGAGCAGAGATTCCTGGACAAGGGCTTCGCCGGAATCGAGAAGTCGCTGGCCAAGTTTGCCGAAAAGGGCACGCTGAAAGAGCCGCCGGCAACGGTGCGCGCGCGCCTGAAGGGCACGACCAGGCGCGAGGATCTGGCCGACTGCGACATTATCGTCGAAGCCATCATCGAAAACGTGGAAGACAAGAAGAAGATGTTCGGCGCTCTGGATGCGATCGTCAAGAAAGACGCCATCTTCGCCAGCAACACATCTTCCATCTCCATCACCGAAGTGGCCGCCGCCACCAGGCGGGCGGACAAGTTCGTGGGGCTGCACTTCTTCAATCCTGTTCCGCTGATGAAGCTGGTGGAGGTGGTGCGCACTATCGCCACCGCTGATGCCGCGTTCGAAGCCGCGTACGAGTTCGGCAAAAGCCTGGGTAAAGTTCCCGTCCGCACCAGCGACAAGACAGGATTCATCGTGAACCGCCTCCTGGTTCCTTACCTGCTTGACGCTATCCGCGCCTACGAAGAGGGCGTGGGCTCGATTCCCGACATCGACAACGCCATGAAGTTGGGCTGCGGCTATCCCATGGGCCCGTTCACGCTGCTCGACTTCGTTGGCCTCGACACCACCTACTACATCACCCAGGTGATGTTTGAGGAATTCAAGGAGCGCCGGTTCGCCTCGCCCGCCCTGCTCAGGCGCCTGGTGATGGCCGGCTGGTACGGCCGCAAGACCGGCAAGGGCTTTTACGACTACAGCGATCCAAACAATCCGAAAGCTCTCTTTTGACGCCCTGAGCGAGGGATCCTACAGCCGGAATCCAGTTTAAGGGCAAGCCCAGGCACGTATAATCCACTATTCGTTTCAAGCAGGATTGCCTCGCTAGCGCGCGGAACAAAACGATAGATGGCCGACCAACTCGTCACCCTGTGGAGGTATCGCGATCTTCCTGAAGCTCTGATTGCCCGGGCCAAGCTGGATTCGCAGTTGATATGGTGCGTTCTGGCCGACGACAATATTGTCCGGCTTAACTGGTTCATCTCCAACGCGGTCGGCGGCGTCCGCTTGCGGGTGGCGGAAGAGGATGCCCGGCTTGCGCTGGAGCTGCTGGCCGAGGAGATTCCGCAAAGCTTCACCGCGGAGGAGATCGGCGAGGAGTACCGGCAACCGTCATGCACGAACTGCCATTCGCGCGATGTCAGTTATGAGCCTGTCCACCGAGGGCTGGCGCTGGTGGGCCTGTGCGTGCTTTCGTTACCCCTGTGGCTTCCCAAAGGATTGTGGAAATGCGAAGAGTGCGGCCATCAGTGGAAAGCGGAGTATGAATAGACCATGATCAAAGGCATCACCACAATCCGCCGCGTGGCCAGCGAAAAAGAGTTTTTGGCCGTGAGCGCGCTGCTCGACTCGCTGGGTTTTGAGACCGGCAATGCGTGGAAAGCAAGGCACAGCCACGGCCAGTACTTTCTGGCGCCAGCCGGCAAGATTGAGCTGATTGGCGGCAGCGAGCGCTTTCCTGCCGATGTGTGGGTCGAGGTCAGCGACCTGGATTCGGCGCGCATCGTAATCGAAAAGAAAAAGATCTCGCTCGTCTCTGACATCACTGACACCGACTGGGGCGGCCGGGTGCTGGTGGCTGAGCCCGCCAAGGGACTCAAGATCGCTTTCTGGCAGAAGAACCAGGCTCCCCAGGACGCGGTGGAAGGCGATCTCAACGCGCGCGGCATGCGCTTCGCCGTGGTGGTGGCCCGCTGGAATTCCTTCATCACCGAGCGCCTGCTGCAGGGCGCGCTGGACGCGCTGCGCCGCAACGGCTGCCGCAGCCAGGACATCACCGTGGTGCGCGTGCCCGGCTCTTTTGAAATCCCCTCGCAGGCGAGGACCATGGCCGAGACCGGAAAGTATGACGCCATTGTCACGCTGGGCTGCCTGATTCGCGGCGAGACTACGCATTATGAGCACATCTCCACTGAGGTAACGCGGGGCATCGGGCAGTCGGCGCAGGAGACCGGAGTGCCGCATACCTATGGTGTGCTTACCTGCGAGAACCTGGAGCAGGCCCTCGATCGCGCCGGGCTGAAAGCCGGGAACAAGGGATTTGAAGCCGCGGTCTCGGCGATTGAGATGGTCAGTTTGAAGCGCAAGACGGGGCCTGCTCGAAAGCGGAGCGCATCCAAAAATAAGTAAGTTTGGGCGATCCCGAGCGGAACCGATCGGAGTCCATTGTCTGCGACAATGGATGATAGGATTCATCGTTTTCGCTCGGAATGGGCCTTCATGGGAACACGACGCAAATCCCGGGAATGCTGCCTGCAAATGCTTTTTCAGTGGGACATGGGAAAGCAGACGCCGGAGCACGTGCGCCAGACCTTTTGGGCGGAGCGTGGCGATGCGGACGCCGGTACGCGCGGATTCGCCAACGACCTCTTCCTCCTGGCCATAGACAAGCACGAGCAGATCGACCAACTCATCCAGAAGCATGCCCAGCACTGGCGCATGGACCGCATGGCGGCTGTGGACCGCAACGTGCTGCGGACGGGCGTCGCCGAATTTCTCGGCTTCCGCGATACGCCCCGGCCGGTGGTGATCAACGAAGCCCTGGAGATCGCTCGGAAATTTTCCGCCCCCGAGTCGGTCCAGTTCATCAACGGTGTGCTGGACTCGATCGGCAAGGAGCTCGGCTCTCAAGCCGCCGGATGAACCCGCAACCGGGAGTTTTGGAAACTGCTACAATGACTTCTCCAGCCAGCACCCCCAGACAAAAGATAAAAACGTTACGGACCAGGCTTGAACAAAACTTCTTTTACATACGCCGATAGCGGGGTCGATATCGACCGCGCCGAACGCGCCAAGCTGCGCATCAAGTACCTTGCTCACCGCACGTTTACCAAGGGCGTGGTCAGCGAGATCGGCGGCTTCGGCGGCATGTTCGCCATCGACCGTAAGAAATTCCGCGAGCCTGTGCTGGTCTCAAGCGTAGATGGCGTGGGCACCAAACTCAAGATCGCCTTCCTGATGAACGTCCACCACACCGTGGGCGGCGACCTGGTGAATCATTGCGTCAACGACATTGCAGTGCAGGGCGCGGCGCCGCTGTTCTTCATGGATTACCTGGCTACCGGCGCGCTTGATCCGGAGGTCGCCTGCAAAGTGGTGGAAGGCATCGCCGACGCCTGCAAGCACAACAGCTGCGCGCTGATCGGCGGGGAAACAGCAGAGATGCCCGGCTTCTATCCCAAGGGAGAGTACGATCTTGCCGGCTTCATCGTGGGCGTTGCCGAGAAGAGCCGCGTGATCACCGGCGACAAGGTCGAGCCCGGCGACCTGCTGATGGGCTTGCCATCGAACGGCCTGCATACCAACGGATACTCGCTGGCCCGCAAACTGTTTTTTGAAGTTGCCGCGTACTCACCGGAAACCTACGTCAACGAGCTCAAAGGCAAAGCCGGCGAGGAGCTGATGAAGTCGCACAAGAGCTACTGGCCGGTGCTGCGCAAGCTGGTGGATGGCGACCTGGTCCACGCCATGGCCCACATCACCGGCGGCGGTATCACTGACAACCTGCCGCGCGTGTTGCCCAAAGGCTGCGCCGCCATCATCGAACTGGGAACCTGGCCGGTGCTGCCCGTCTTCCATCATCTGCAGAAGATCGGCAACGTGGCCCCGGAGGAGATGCTGCGCACCTTCAACATGGGCATCGGCATGGTGCTGGTGGTTCCGGCCAAAAAGTTCAAGCGCGTGCAAAGCACGGTGGAGAAGCTGGGCGAGAAGGCTTACCTGATCGGCCGCATCGTGAAAGGCGAGCGCAAAGTGCTCTACGCCTGATCCATGACTGCAATGAAAAAGCTTGGAATACTGCTCTCGGGCCGGGGCTCGAACTTTGAGGCCATTGCCGATGCCGTGAAAACCGGCCGGCTGCCGGCGGAGATCGCGATCGTAATTTCCAACCGCGCCGATGCTCCGGGGCTGGAATCCGCGCGCCGCCGCGGGCTCAACGCTGTCCTGATTCCATCCAAAGGCCGGGCGCGCGAGGAGCATGACGCCGAAGTGGTCGCGGCGCTCCGCAAGGCCGGTGTGGACCTGGTTTGCCTGGCAGGCTACATGCGTCTGCTCTCACCCGCGTTTGTGCAGGCATTTCCCAACCGCATCCTCAACATCCACCCTTCGCTCCTTCCCGACTTTCCCGGGCTCGACGCGCAGAAGCAGGCGCTGGAAGCGGGCGCAACGGTTTCCGGCTGCACCGTCCATTTTGTCGACGAACATCTCGACCACGGCCCCATCATTCTGCAAAAGACCGTCCCGGTGATCGCCGGCGACGACGTGTTCTCTCTTTCCGCTCGCATCCTGGAGCAGGAACACATTGCCTATTCTGAAGCCATCAAGCTCGTCCTCTCCGGCGAGATCGAGGTTCGCGACGGCCGCGTGCAGCGCAAGCCCAGCCGCGCGGAGGCGCGCTAGTGCTCAGAGTCAAATTCCTCACGGGCTCGGCCAAAGCCCCCACGGTCGCGCACCCGGGCGAAGACCTGGGTTATGACGTGTACGCGTCTGCCACCGTGACCATCCCCGCGCGCGGGCATGCGGTTGTGCCCACTGGAATCGCCGTGGAGTGCACGTCGCCGCACGGTGAAAAAATGGGAGCGCTGCTGCGCGACAAATCTTCGATGGCATCGCGGCGTCTCGCACTCACCGGCGGCGTGATCGACGCCGGCTATCGCGGCGAGCTGCGCGTGCTCATCGAGAATCTGGGCGACGTGGAAGCCGTCATCCATGCCGGCGACAAGATCGCCAACCTGATTCCGTATCCGGTGCTCACCGGCGAAGTGGAGGTCGTGGAAGACCTGAGCGATTCCAGCCGCAAAGGCGGTGGCTTCGGCTCCAGCGGCCGTTGAGGAAGGCGAACCACAGCCGGACCACAGCCGCCCGGCACTGCGTCCGGCGAGACCGCAGCAACGCCCCGGGGGCGCACGCGCCCTTATAATCAGACGACGATGCCAAACTTCCCTCCGGTTGACGAACAACTCGCCTACATCAAGAAGGGCGCGGCGGAGATCATTCACGAGCGCGAACTGCGCGAGCGCCTGGAACAATCCCTGAAATCCGGGAAGCCGCTGCGCGTGAAGGCTGGATTCGATCCCACGGCGCCCGACCTGCACCTGGGCCACACCGTCCTGATTCGCAAGCTGAAGCACTTTCAGGACCTCGGCCACACGGTAATCTTCCTGATCGGCGACTTCACCGGGATGATCGGCGATCCCACCGGACGCTCGGTGACGCGCCCGCCGCTGACCCGCACCGACATCGAACGCAACGCCGAGACCTACAAGGCCCAGGTATTCAAGATTCTCGACGCAAAGAAGACGGTGGTGGATTTCAACTCACGCTGGTTTTCCAAGCTGACGATTGAGGATTTCATCCGCATCCTGTCCAAATTCACGGTTTCCCAGATGCTGGAGCGCGAGGAATTCCACAAGCGCTTCCATGAAGAGAAGCCCATCGCCATGCACGAGCTGGTCTACCCCATGGTGCAGGGCTACGACTCGGTGGCGCTCGAAGCCGACGTTGAGCTGGGCGGCACCGACCAGAAATTCAATCTGCTCATGGGGCGCCAGCTGCAGAAAGACTACGGCCAGCCTTCGCAGATCGTGCTGACCACTCCGCTGCTGGAAGGCACCGATGGCGTGCAGAAAATGTCGAAGTCTTACGGCAACTACATCGGCATCAACGAGCCCCCGCAGGAGATCTACGGCAAGGTCATGTCGATCTCCGACGACCTGATGTGGCGCTACTACGAAGTGCTGACCGACGTCTCCATGGCCGAGATCGAGCGGATGAAGAAGGATGCCGCGGCGGGCAAGCAGCATCCCATGGAGCTGAAGAAGGCGCTGGCGCGCAGGATCGTCCAGGATTTCCACTCCGAACAGGCTGCGAAGGACGCGGACGCAAACTGGGCCAAGCAGTTCCAGAAGGAAGAAACTCCTGAAAATCTTGAGACCGTCACAGTGCAACTTAATGCGGTGGCAGTGGATCGTGAGGAACCAGGCAATGTCGCTCCGTTTAATCCAGACGACCTCGAGAAGCTTTCTGACGTGGTTTCCTTCGCCGTGATTCGAGTTGACAAGCTGCTCAAAGAAACGGGGCTTGCGACTTCCGGAACCGAAGCACAACGAAAAATAAGAGAGGGCGCAGTACGTATTGGCAAGACCCGCGTCCAGGCGATGGCATACAGGTTTCCGATTCCTGTCGCCATGCTTTCTCGCGTCGGGCGCAAGATAAAGAGAGTACGGGTAATCAGCTGAGCGCTGAATGCATGAGGAGCGCAGCGCTGCTTCATCCAACTGTCTCAAGCAATGCGGTCCAGCCGTTTCACTACATTGCGGCAGACCTCGAAATATGCGCAGAACTAAAGGGTGACCACCTCGACGCGGCCCTCATCTTCGGTGGAGATGGCACCGTTCACCGCCATCTTCCTGAGCTGAGCCGTCGGCGGATTCCCTTCCTGGTCGTCCCCAAGGGCAGCGGCAATGACTTCGCCAAGTCACTGGGCATCGGCAGCGAGGCCGTCGCACTGACCGCGTGGAAGTACTTCCGCGAATCGGGCGGCAAGAACGTTGCTGAGATCGATCTCGGCATAATCCGGTCCGGGACGGGCGAGATACCGTTTTGCTGCGTGGCCGGGACCGGGCTGGACTCCATGGCCAATGCCCTGGCCAACCGTATGCCCTCTTGGCTGCGGGGAAGTTCGGGATACTTCCTGGCCGCGCTACGGTCGGTTGTTGGATTCGTGCCGACCGAGCTTACGGCGACCGCCGCCGAGCGCCGCATCAGCCGTCCCGGGCTCCTGGTTGCAGTAGGCAATGCCCACCGCTACGGGCACGGCATGAAGATTGCCCCGCGGGCCGATCTGAGCGACGGCCTGCTCGATGTCTGCTTTGTCGGCAGCATGAACCGGCTGAAACTGCTCTGCTGCGTGCCGACTATCTTCTTCGGGACCCATCTGGCGATCAAGCAGGTGGAGTATTTCCAGTCGCCGGCGGTTCGCATTGAGAGCGGCCGCCCGCTGGAGGTCTACGCCGACGGCGAATATGCCTGCACCACGCCGGTGGAAATCGGTGTTGTGACCAGGGGTTTGAGGGTAATCGTGCCCCAAAGGTGAGCGTACATTTGTGTGAAAGGTTTCTTGACGCCGGAGCCTATTTCGGGTGGAATAAGGCCATGACCAAAGCCGATCTGATAGAAGAAGTCTCGCGCCTAGCGGAACTTACGCGCAAGGATAGCGAGGTGATCGTGGAGACGATTTTTGACAGCGTAGTGCGTTCCCTGCGCGCCGGCGACAAAATTGAGATCCGAGGCTTTGGCAGCTTCCGTACCCGGCAGCGCAAGCCCCGGGTGGGGCGCAACCCCAAGACGGGCGCCCGCGTGGAAGTCCCGGCCAAGAAGATTCCCTATTTCAAGCCCAGCAAAGAGCTGAAGGACGTTATCAATCACGGCAGTGATGGCACTGGCGCCGCGCCCGCTCCCGCTGCCGCGCCTGAGACCCATTAATCGTTCGCTGGCGACCTCAGGGCTTGATTCCCATCACCGCCATCATCCTTCCCGTGTGGCCTTTCTCTGCGCGGTGAGAAAAGAACTTTCCGGTATCGCAGGCTGTGCACTCCGACGCGGTTGAAATCTGCTTTGCCGGCACTCCGGCTTCCACCAGCTGCCGCCGGTTGGCTTCGCGCAGGTTAAGGTGGATCTTGATGCAGAGGTCGCCATGCCCCGGCGCGCGCTGGTTCATAAAGAGCAGCGGATACTTCTCCCGGACCGGGTCGGAGTCCTGGACCTCGTGAAAGAGGTCGCGCGCGTAAGGAAATTGCGATTCGAATCGCTCCTTTAGTTCCTCTCCCACTTCGTAGCAGCAGTTTTGGATTCCCGGGCCGACGGCGGCAAACACGTCCTCGGGGCGCGAGCCGAAGTCGCGGCGCATGATGCCCAGCCCTTTTTCCACGATCCGCTGCACGGTGCCTCGCCACCCGGCGTGAAATGCGCCGATGACTTTCTTCTTTCGGTCGGCTAGCAGGACGGGCAGGCAGTCAGCGGTGAGTATGGCGAGGGCGACGCCCGCTAGATCCGTAATCAGTCCGTCACCGGCCAGGGGCTCGCTCGGGACCGAACGCACCACGTGGACGACATCGGAATGTATCTGACGATTGGTGACCAGCGGCCACGGCTTTCCCTTGGTGGCTGCGCCCAGCGCGATCAGCCAGCGCCGGCGGTTTTCGATCACGTGCTCGCGCGTATCGGCCTGGGTAAACCCGAGGTTAAGGCTGGGCGCGCCGTAGCAGGTCGTGACCCCTGCTGCGCGAGTGCTGAAGCCATGGACCAGCCAACTCAACCGCCGGAGCACCGGCGACTCAATAATCTCGATCCGCGAAACGGGCTGCTTCGGCGCATCCGGTTTCATGGTTCCGGCCTTGCCTCGTTTTGTTTTTACGGATTTGACTCTTCGTAATTTGACCGAAGCTGCCACTTTCATATTCTAATGGACAGTAAAGGTGGGGGCTTCGCACGGGCACTGGTCCTCGTCGCTGACTTCCCTGCCCAGTTGCACAATGAAGGAAAAGCCGGTATTCCGCGTCGCAACCTACAACACCCACAAGTGCCGCGGCATGGATGGGCGCATCCGCCCGCATCGGGTTGCCGAGGTGTTGCGCGAGCTCGATGCCGACATCATCGCGCTGCAGGAAGTCGTGAGCCTCAGCGGAGGCCGGCGCGAGCAGAATCAGGCGCAATATTTGGCCGACGCCGTCGGCTTCGAGTACCGCATCGGCGAGACGCGCAAGCTGCGCGGCGCCTCCTACGGCAACGTGGTGCTGAGCCGCTTCAAGGTCAGAGAAGCCGAGGTTTACGACCTGACTGCCTCGCGCCGCGAGCAGCGCGGCTGCATCCGCTGCGACGTGGAGATCGCGCCGGGCAAGATCGTGCACCTCTTCAACATTCATCTCGGCACCGGCTACCTGGAGCGCCGCAAGCAGGCGCACCTGCTGATGGGCCGGGATGTGCTGCGGGCGCCGGGCCTCAAATATCCCCGGCTGGTGGTGGGCGATTTCAACGAATGGACGCGCGGCCTGGTCTCGCGCTCGCTGCAGCACGAATTTGAAAGCGTGGACATTGAACTCCACTTGCGCCGGCGGCGGACCTACCCCGGCGTGCTTCCCATCATGCACCTGGACCATATGTACTTCGACCGCGATCTGGCCCTGGAGGAATTTCTTCTGCACCGCAGCCGCGGGGCCTTGATGGCTTCAGACCATCTGCCGCTGGTGGCTGAATTCCGGATCAATCGTTGAGAGTGTTCTCAACAGAAAAAGCCCGGCGCACTGGGCGCCGGGCGAGTTGCTTGGAAAGTGGATCCGTGGTTAGAAGGTGAATCGAGCTCCGAACTCACCGGTGAATGCCCGCGGCAGCAAGCTGCTCGTGGGGTTGATGAACCCGGCAGGCTGCTGAAAGTTCGGGTTCGGTGTAGATACCACATGGCTTGTAAGCGTGGCAATCGTGGCATCGAAGTTGTTGCCGTAGTTGGCATGGTTGAACAGGTTGAAAGCCTGGAACATGAGCTGCAGATTCCAGCCTTCGCGGAGCTTGAAGTTCTTTGCCACGCGAGCGTCCATGTCGAAAAACGGGTCGCCACGAAGCGAGTTGTAGGGCACCAGGTGACAGTTGCCGGAGTAGTAGCACGCGGCTTCGGCCACATCCAGTCTCCCGCTCACCAGCGGCAGCTGGGTTGCAGAGAGAAGATTGTTCGGATTGGCGTTGGTTACGATCAGGGCGTTGGCCGAACTGCCACCACCGAGATTCAACATGTTGTTACTCGCGGTAGCAAGATAAGGCCGTGCAGATGCTGCCTGGAGAATGGGAGATACTTCCAAACCCCATGGCAAATGGGAGGTTGCAGCCAGCGTCAGGTGATGCCGCTCGTCGTTGGCCGCGGGGCCGAACTCATTTGCGCCAAGCGGGTTTTGTGGATCGCGCGGGTAGTAACGGAACGAACCGCCATCCTCGTCATAACCCACTGCACGGGCCAACGTGTAATTGGCGATCAGATCGGTTCTGTGGAAACCACGCTGGCGGTAGCTGATGTTCATGGCATCATAGCGCGAACGCCCGATGGAAGCTTCGTCGCGCACGCTGGCTAGCACCGGCTGACCCGCCGCCGTGAAGGCTGCATCCAGCGGACGGAAGAAGCCGCCGGGGAGGCCGGTTCTGGACAGAGTGGTAATGTTGTTTGGAGTAACCGGGATATTGGGATCAACGTTAATGGTCTTGTTCTCATGCAAGCTGAGTACGTGCACATATTCAACTTCTAAAACCGAGCTCTTGCTGAGGCCCCACGTATATCCCCCATTGAACTCCTCGGTCACCGGTGTCCGGTAGTTCGGATCCATGATGCGCCCGATGGAGCCGGGATTCAGTGCCGCCGATGGGGCTGGAATCGTCGGCAACGGATCTCCCAAATGCCAGTTACCCAGCGTAATACCTGTGCCAGGCACGATATCGCTGGCGTTGCTGAGTGAGAATGCCGTCTGGAAGATGGTTGGATTGGCCTGCTGCTCCATGAACAGCGGGATGTTCTGGAAGGTGTTGTCGTAGTACATGCCAAAGCCGGCGCGGATCACGTGATTTCCGTTGCCAGTCAGGTCATAGGCTAAGCCGACGCGAGGGCTGATCCCGAAGCTGTAATCGCTCGCCGGCTTGCGCACAAGCCTCGCTGCCAGGGGATTGATCGGCGCAATGGTCTGGAGCTCCTGGAACGTGCGGCTGTCCGTAATTTTTGATCCGCCGACAAAGTCAATGTCCTTGTCCCAACGCAGGCCAAGATTGACGGTCAAGCGACGCGTCATTTTCCAGTCGTCCTGGAAGTACAGTCCGATCTGTCCGGCGTCCTTGATCAGGAAGGTGGGGTCGCCAACCGCGATGCTCATGCCGTTTCCAGCATTGTTGCCGCCCACCAGCAATCCGGGAGTGTTGAATCCCAGGGGCAAAGCCAGAATCTGGCTCGGTAACAGGGGGTAGTCCAACTCAAGAGTAGGGTTGAACTCGAAGAAGCCACCCATGAGTGGCGTCCAGATGTAGTCAAATCCTGTCTTGAAGGCGTGCTTGCCGACAATCTTAGTCAAGTCATCCTTGAACTGGTACTTACGTTGGATCGAGTTCTGGGGAACGTTGGTGTTGGTGCCGAACTGGATGCCGGTCGGGGTACCATTCTGGAAGGTGAAGAGCGGGAGCCGGCTGGTACTGTCAATGAGGTTGTTCCAATACTGGAAACCCGCCGTGAACTGGTTGAGCAGCGTGGGAGTCAATGAGGAGTTCACGGTCACATTGGCCACCTGCAGGTGGTTGACGGTGAAGTTTCCTTCGGTCAGATCAAATAATCCGTTGCTCTGATCGTTCAGGCTGTTGTTGGCCTGAGTCGACACGGAGAGGTAGGCGGAATGCTTGGGATTAATCGTCCAGTCGAGGCGGCCATTAAGGCGATTCTCGAAGAACGGTGTGGGGATAATCGCGGCAGGTTGCGCTCCCAGAGCCGTCACCAGTTGCAGCTGGGTCAAAGCCTGCCCTGATTCAGCAATCGACGTGTGCTCACGCTGCCGCTCGTAGGCGAAGAAGGCGAACAGCTTGTCTTTCTTGATAGGCCCGCCGAAGGAACCGCCAAACCATTGCCGCGAATAGGGAGGATTGCTGGGGGACGATGTTCCATCGCCATTCGCGACTTTCTGATCAGCGTTGAACTGTTGCTCGCGGAAAAAGGCGAAAGCCGAGCCATGGTACTTGTTGGTTCCCGATTTGGTGATTACGTTGATGGCTGCGCCCGAAGAACGACCATTGACAGCCGAAAAGCGCTGCGTCGAGACTTGAAACTCCTGAACCGCTTCAGCGGGCAGCTGCATTACCGGTCCACCGACGGTGTTGTCTTTATTGTCTACGCCGTTGACAGTGACGTTCACGTTCCGTCCTCCGTCACCGTTGACGGATAGGATCGAGTAACGGTTTTTCGTGGGATCGTAGGAGTCGGCTGCCTTGACCCCCGGCGCCAGATAGGCCAGGTCGGCGATATCGCGGCCAATCATCGGCAGGTCCTGGATTTGATCCGGAGTGATGTTGGTGCTGACGTCTGTCTTGGTCTGATCCACCAACGGAGCGGCTCCCGTAACTTCTACGGTTTCGCTCACCGCGCCCGGCTTCAGACTAAAGTTCTGGGTGGCTGTTCTCCCTATGAGAAGCTCCACATTATTTGCTTCTCCTGCGGAGAAACCGGAGGCCTTAACCTTGACGTTGTAAATGCCGGCGTTCAATCCGTCGAACCGGTATTCGCCTATGTCGTTCGCTTTGGTGGTGCGCACGGCGCCGGTTTCCTTGCTGGTAAGGGTGACTTCGGGTTTGCTGATAACCGCGCCGGTGTTATCAGAGACGGTGCCTATCAGCGTTGAGCTGGCCGTTGCCTGTCCCCACAGATTGGCGCAACTGAGTAAAAGGCCGGCTATAAGTGCCAGGCCCATACATCGCGATCTTCCTGTCTTTCCTGGTTCCATTTTTTCCCTCCTTCGGAATATGGACAGCTGAAGAGAACAGAGTGCGTACACTCGCCGTCCTTGTGTCCCACAGAACAACCAAGCGGCTGTTACTTCTTACATTTGTTGAAAAAAGACTGCCTTAGAAATGGGCGCCAGGATCTGAAAGTTTGAATAAGCCTCAACAACGCCCGTCAGTTTTTTACTGAACAATTCGCGGAGAGCGATTCGCGTCACGCCAGCCGCTTGAACCGAAATACAAAATCAACCGTTGGTTACCCTGGTAATGAGCAATTCTGTGACCGATTTATGCAAGTCCGGACACACCCCTTCCTCGCGTCCCTCCTCGGCGTAGCTATCTACTGAATTCATTTGGGTTACGACGGCTCGCCGGGTCGCAGGAAACCGCCTATGAATGCCGACAACCCCTGCGCTCAGACCGACAAGTTCCCAAAAACAATATCCGCCCTATATGGGGGTATGTGAGATTTTGAATTTGGAGAAGTTCAAAACATCTCGAGAACCAGTAATTTTCCCTGAGCGTCGTAACTCCCGGGTTTCACAGGAGCTAAGGCGAACCCAGGGTCTTATCAGGCCGGCTCGTAAACTCCCGCCAGTCGCGGTATCATTCGATAGACATGGCCAACGTCGATACCAGCGCTCGATCTCGAACGGCGACCCCGGCTAACGGCAACGGGGCCAAGAGGCCAATACTCCACGAGTTTCGTACCGACGATCCTGCACTGCACTCCATATCCGAGAAGGTGCTGGGACACGAGCGCCTGAGCTTTGACGACGCCATCGCTCTTTATCGTTCGCCTGACATTCTGGCAGTGGGTTGGTTGGCCAACCACGTCCGCGAGCGCATGCACGGCGACGTGACTTATTTCAACGTCAACCGGCACATCAATCCCACCAACGTCTGTGTGGCGGCCTGCCGGCTGTGCGCCTTCGGCCGCAAGAAAGATTCTCCGGGCGCGTACACCATGGCCCTGGAAGAGGCGTTTCAGACCGCGGCATCCGGCTACAGCGAGGCGGTTACCGAGTTTCACATTGTGGGCGGCCTGCATCCCGACTTGCCGTTCCAGTATTACCTGGACCTGATTGCCGGGCTGAAAGAGCGCTTCCCTCAGGTCCATCTCAAAGCGCTGACCATGGTGGAGATTGCGTTTCTGGCCAAGCGCGCGAAGCTGTCCATCGAAGAAACGCTGCGCCAGCTTAAACATGCCGGCCTGGATTCGCTGCCCGGCGGCGGCGCGGAGATTTTCAACGAGCGCGTGCGCCGCGTGATCTGCGATCACAAGATTGACGGCGAGCAATGGCTCGAAACCGCCCGCACCGCGCACAAGATCGGCCTGAAGTCGAACGCCACCATGCTCTACGGCCACATCGAGAACGAAGAAGATCGCGCCGACCATCTGATCCGCCTGCGCACGCTGCAGGACGACACGCATGGCTTTCAGACTTTTATTCCCCTGGCTTTCCATCCTGCGAACACCCCGCTGCAGCACCTGTTCACCACCACCGGCATGCTCGACATCAAGCAGATCGCCGTCAGCCGCCTGGTGCTCGACAACTTCCCGCACATCAAGGCGTACTGGCAGATGATGTCCGCGAAAGTTGCCCAGATCGCGCTGCGCTTCGGCGCCGACGACATCGACGGTACCGTGATCGAAGAGAAGATCTACCACGACGCCGGCGCAACCACGCCGCAAGGAATGGTCCGCAGCGAACTGGAGCGCCTGATCCGCGAAGCCGGCCGCCAGCCGGTGGAGCGCGACACCATGTATCGCCCGGTAACCAGGACCGAGACTTCGTTCACCATTTCGGTTTGAAAAAACTCGCCACCGATAACACTGAATACACTGATCCCGCTGATTTGTGGGTTCTGACTGCGTGAATCTGGCGTTTGTCCGCGGACAGGTTTAGTTCTTGAACACACGCGCGAAGATGTTATCCACGTTTCGCAGCTGCCGCTTCAGGCTGAACGCTTCTTCCAATTGCTGCTTGGGCACTCGCGAAGTGATTTCGGGATCGCTCATCACCAGCTCGCGGAAGTTAAGGTCTTCCTTCCATGCGCGCATGGCGTGCTTCTGCACCAGCCGGTAAGCATCCTCGCGCGACATGCCGTGTTCGGCCAGGTCCAGCAGCAACTGGCCGCTGAATACCAGTCCACCGGTGGACTCCAGATTCCTGAGCATGCGTTGCGGATAGACCAGCAGCGTATCGATCAGGTTGGTGGTTTTGGCCAGCAGGTAATCGGTGAGGATGGTGGAATCGGGCAGGATCACCCGCTCCACCGAGGAGTGCGAGATATCGCGCTCATGCCACAAGGGTACGTTCTCAAAAGCCGCCTGGGCGTTGGCCCGCACCACGCGCGCCAGCCCGCTGATCTGCTCGCTGGTCACCGGGTTGCGCTTGTGCGGCATGGCGGATGAACCTTTTTGTTTCTCGCTGAAATACTCTTCGGCCTCGCGCACCTCGGTGCGTTGCAGGTGGCGGACCTCTGTAGCGATCTTATCCAGGGTGGAGGCGATAGTCGCCAGCGTGGCTACGTAGTAGGCGTGGCGGTCGCGCTGGATTACCTGGGAGGAGATTGCTGCCGGCTCCAGGCCCAGGCGACGGCAAATCTTCTCTTCCAGTTCCGGTTCCAGGTGCGCGAAGGTCCCGACAGCACCGGAGAGCTTGCCCACGCGCATTTCTTCCGCCGCGCGCTCGAAGCGGGTGATATTGCGTTTGGTCTCCGAGTACCAGTTGGCCAGCTTCAGTCCGAAAGTGATGGGCTCGGCATGGATCCCATGGGTGCGGCCAATGGCCGGTGTGTGCTGGAATTCGCGGGCGCGCCGCGCCAGGACGTCGGCGAGCTTGTGCAGGTCGTCGACAATGATGCGCGAGGCTTCCTTGACCTGCAGCGCCTGTGCGGTGTCGACCACGTCGTTGGAAGTCAGCCCGTAATGAAGCCAGCGCGCCTGCGGCCCTACTTTTTCCGAAACCGCCGTGGTAAAGGCAATCACATCGTGCTTTACTTCGGCTTCGATCTCGTGAATGCGCTTGACTTCGAACTCGCCGCGCTCGGCAATCGCCTTCGCCGCCTCGGCGGGGACAATGCCGGCCTCGGCCAGAGTCAGGCTGGCAGCCACCTCCACCTGCAGCCAGCAACGGAACTTATTCTCGTCACTCCAGACTCGGCCCATCTCGGGGCGGGTATAGCGAGGGATCAAGGGCGCTCCTTGAGTTTATTGAGCTGCACGGGAACGTATGATGATAAACGTGACGGGCTGGGCAACGCTAATCGCAGCCGGCAGGCGGGACGGAACGGCGGAGCTTTAAAAAAGGGCCCTTTTCCGGAATGTATCGTGCGGAAAAAGACCCTCGGTTCGATCCAGCAGATTTGTTGTACAATATATCGTGAGACGATAAATGTCAACCGCGAAAAAACCATCCCGGCCTCTGCGGGAAGCCGAATACACGGCCCTGGCTGAATTCCGCTACCAGGTGCGCAAGTTCCAACGCCACATGCAGGAGCAGGTCCGGCGCCTGGGCGTGAACCCGCAACAGTACCAGCTGGTGCTGGCGGTCAAGGGCCTGCCGGAAGGCCAGTCGCCCACCATCGGCGCATTGGCCGAGCGCATGCAGCTCAACCACAACAGCACTGTCGAGCTTGTCGATCGCTGTGAACGCCGCGGCCTGCTGCGGCGGGATCGCGCCGGCCAGGACCGGCGCCAGGTCATCCTCAGCATCACCGGCCGCGGAGAAAACCTGCTGCGCAAGCTGGGCAGCACGGCCCGCGGCGAATTGCTGGGCAGCGGCCCGTCCCTGGTTGATGCGGTGCAGCAGCTGACTCTGGGATCCACCAACAACCATCGCGGCCGCGCATCAAAAAAATCGTGAGCATGAAACAATCTGCAAAGATTTCCAAGCAACTTGTCGCTCCCGCCGGTAATTTAAGAGACTTCACCACCACCTGGAGGGTGCTGCCTATTTCCGGGCTGGCCCTCGTAGTTGGCGTGGTGGCGGCTTACGTCGCCGTGGGCCTGCTGAGGCTGATCGGGTTTTTCACCAACGTCTTCTTCTATCATCGATTCAGCACGCAATTCGTTTCTCCCGGCGGACATCACCTGGGCGCATGGGTGATCGTGGTCCCCGTAGTCGGCGGCCTGATCGTAGGCATGATGGCCAGGTTCGGATCAGAGAAGATTCGCGGCCACGGCATTCCCGAAGCCATCGAGGCCATCCTGCTGGGCGGCGCCAAGGTTGAGCCCAAGCTGGCGGTGCTTAAGCCGGTGTCGGCGGCGATCGCCATCGGTTCCGGCGGACCGTTTGGCGCTGAGGGCCCGATCATCATGACCGGCGGAGCCTTCGGCTCGCTGATCGCGCAGTTCTTTCACCTGACCAGCGCCGAGCGCAAGACTCTGCTGGTTGCCGGCGCCGCCGCGGGAATGTCGGCAACGTTCGCCGCGCCTTTTGCCGCGGTGCTGCTGGCGGTGGAGCTGCTGCTGTTTGAATGGAAGCCACGCAGCTTTATTCCCGTGGTGTTGGCCAGCGTGGCTGCCGAAGCGGCGCGTATTCATCTGCTCGGCCCCGGCCCAATTTTTCCGACGACTTCGCATCCCGTGGCCCTGGCACCCTCGATCCTCTTCGGATGCATCATTGCCGGGTTGTTGAGTGGAATCTTCTCCGCCATCCTCACGCAACTGGTCTACGGCGTGGAAGACGCGTTTGCGCATCTCAAGCGCATTCACTGGATGTGGTGGCCGGCCATCGGAGGCGTGGCGGTAGGAATCGGCGGCCTGATCTATCCCAGAGCGTTGGGCGTGGGCTATGACGTGATCGCGCAGCTGCTGCAGGGACAGGCGACGACGCGCATGATCCTCGGCGTGCTGCTGGTGAAATCCATTATCTGGGGCTTCTCGCTGGGCTCGGGGACGTCCGGCGGCGTGCTGGCGCCATTGCTCATGATGGGGGGCGCGCTGGGCGCGCTCGACGCTATGTTTCTTCCCCACCAGGGAGCCGGCTTCTGGCCGCTGATCTCCATGGGCGCGATGCTGGCGGGCACCATGCGTTCGCCGTTGACCGGTGTGATTTTCTCCTTCGAGCTGACCGGAGATTACCACGCCATTCTCCCACTCCTGATCGCGTGTGCCTGCGCCCATGCCTTCACCGTACTGACTCTGGCGCGATCCATTCTCACGGAGAAGATCAGCCGCCGCGGCCATCACCTGAGCCGCGAATACGTGGTTGATCCGCTGGAGATCATGGCGGTGGAGGACGTGATGCGAACCGAGATCGCCGCCTTCCGCGCCAGCATGACCCTGGCCGAACTGGGGCAGGCCGTGCGCAACGACAAGGCCCAGGGACAGCGGCTCTACCCGGTGATCGATAACGGCCGGTCTTTGGTGGGGGCGGTGACGCGCGCCGATCTCAAGAGCCTGCTGCAGAATGTGACCGCGGCAGAGAGCAAAGAAGTTCTACTGGGCGACATCATGGAGCCGGAGCCTATGATCGCACACCCCGATGAGCCGCTGCGGATCGTAGTCAACCGCATGGCCGCTACCGGGCGCACGCGTTTCCCCGTAATTCAACGCGGAGAAGATCATCATTTGCTGGGCGTGATCGGGCTGGAAGATCTGCTCAAGGCCCGGGAGATGGCGCTGCATGAGGAGCATCATCGCGAGCGGGTTCTGCGGCTCAAGATGCTGCCCTCGCTGAGTATTCCACGGCGAACGAACAAGCATGCCTGATGAACGGTCCGCCACGCCCGGGACAAGCTATTTGTCGGGGGTGGCCTTTTTCTGCTCGATCGAGACCAGTTCGACTTCAAAGATCAGCGTGGTCTCGGGGCCGATCGGACCCTTGCCCGTCGCGCCGTAAGCCAAGTCCGGCGGGATAAACAGCTCCCACTTGGATCCCACAGGCATCAGTTGCAGAGCCTCTGTCCAGCCTTTGATCACTCCCCCCAGCGAAAATGTGGCCGGCTCGTTGCGTTTGTACGAACTGTCGAACTCAGTGCCGTTGATGAAGGTGCCCTTGTAGTTGCAAACCACGGTATCGCTCAGCGTAGGCTTGGGACCGGTCCCGGGCGTGAGGATCTTGTACTGCAGGCCATTCGGCAGGGTGACCACGCCTTCTTTAGTCTTGTTGGCGGCCAGAAATGCGTCGCCTTCCTTCTTGTTGGCTTCGCCGGCCTGCTTCAACTTCGCTTCCTGGCGGGCGCGCATGTCAGTCTGCAATTGCGTCATGGTGGCGCGAATTTCCTCGTCCGACATCTGCGGCTTGCTGCCGGCCAGCGCGTCTTTGAGGCCCTTGATGAAAACGTCGGGGTCGACCTCGATGGACTGCTTGCGCAGCGTGCCTCCCACATCCAGGCCGATGGCGTAGCTGACTTTGTCCTTCTGGTTCTTAAAAACTGAGTTGTCGGGCTGCGCGGCCGGCGTTTTGGGCGCGGGCGCGTTAGGAACCGGAGCTTTAGAGGCTGGTTGGCCCTGCGCAGCAAGAATGGCTGCCGTGGCCATAAGAATAAGCATGACTGCAGCTATTTTTCGCATACGGGCATTGTCACATCCCGCGCGCGCCTCGCGCAAACCGGGACTATGGGTCACGCGGCGTACTGCCGCCGTGTCTCTGGGCGGGTCCCGATGCGCTCCAGCTCTCCGGACCATCACTCTCGAAGTGTGACGCAGCTCACAGCCCCAGCTTCCCCGCGGGTTTAACTTCACATTCGTGACGCAAGAAACCGAACGAACGTTCGATAGATTACAAGGTTTGCTTCAGGACCTGTCTTTCGCTTCAGTTCGCGATTGGAAGCAGGACCATCCAGCCGGCAAGTCGGTGGCTTTTTTCCCTGTTTACGCTCCGGCCGAACTGGTTCACGCCGCTGGGATGTTGCCGATCCTGGTGAGCGGCGCGGGCGACCGCCTGGACATTCAGCATGCCGACTCGCGCTTCGGCTCGTTCATCTGCTCCATCGTCAAGACCACGATGGAGATGGCCATGACCGGCCATCTCGAACCCTTCGATGCCTTCCTGTTCTCTTCCATCTGCGATTCGGCGCGCAATCTCTGCTTTGTGATCAAGCGCAACTTCCCGCAGATGTACGTGGACTTCGTTCACTTGCCGCACAGCACTTCTCAATCAAGCGTGGATTTTCTAGCCGAGGAATACCGGAGGATCATCGCTGAACTGGAGAAGTTGGGAGGCTTCACCTTCAGCGATGACTCCCTCCGGGCAAGCATCGCGGTCTACAACGAGCAGCGCCGCCTGGTTCGTCAGCTGTACGACCTGCGGGCGCAAAGGCCGCATCTGCTGCAAGCCTGGGAGTCTTACGTCCTGGTGCGCAGCGGCAACTTTCTACCGGTTGAAGAACACATCTCGGTCCTGAAAGCCACTCTGCCGGCCATCCTCGCTCGGGAAAGCAAGAAACGCGATTCCATTCGCGTCGTGGTGGAAGGAGCTTTCTGCGAACAGCCGCCGCTGGAAGCCATCCGGCTTCTCGAAGCCGCGGGATGTGAAATCGCGGAAGACGACCTGACCCTGGCCCAGCGCTGGTTCACCTCCGACGTTCCCGTGGAGGGCGATCCGGTGCGCGCGCTGGCGCAAAGCTATGTCGACAACTCGGTGTACTCGTCGGTGCGCCACGACTTCCGCCATCCGCGCTGGGAAGGGCTGGAGGAAAAGATCCGCCGCACGCGTGCAGACGCGGTGATCTTTCTGATCGCCAAGTTCTGCGAGCCGGCTTACTTCGACTACGTGTTGTTCAAGAAGAAAGTCGACTCCCTGGGCCTGCCACACCTGCTGCTGGAATTCGAAGAGAAGCTGTTTACTTTTGACCGCCTGCGCACCGAGGTGGAGACCTTCGTGGAGTCGCTGGTCTTCGATTGAGAGGAAACGATGGCAGAAACCCGCAAAACCGACTATCGCGGCAGTATCCACCAACAGCAGAAGGATCTGATGCTGGACTGGTACCACCGGCTTGACCAGGCAGCCGATGGCGGCAATCCGCCGACGGTTTCCATGATGATCTCGGGAAACTGCGTGGAGCTGCTGGAAGGTTTTGGCGCGTCGCCCATCTACCCCGAGGTCAACGCGCTGCAACTCGCCATCCGCCACCAGTCACTGGAGCCGATTCTTGCCGCGGAAGACCTGGGCTACGCCGCCGACAATTGCGCCTACGTGAAAGCCGATATCGGCTGCATGTTGAAAGGAATCACGCCCACCGGCGAGCGCTTGCCTAAGCCCACCCTGGTGCTGTGCAATTTCGTCGGCTGCAACACTTATGTGAAGTGGTTCGAGCACGTGGCGGAACTCACCAAGGCACCGCTTTATGTGCTGGACGTGCCCTTCCTGCGCGGCAACGAACCCACGGCGGCTGACGTCGCCTACGTTGTTCGCCAGCTGCAAGAGGTCATCAAGCTGCTCGAGAAGCTCACGGGAACCAGGTTCGACTTCGACCGCTTCCGCCAGGCGGTGGCTTACTCTGCGGAAGCTGAGCAGCTGTGGTCGGACATCAAGCACCTTTCGCAGCGCACGCCGTCGCCGTTCGACGCCTACTTTGACGCCATCACCCTGATGGGACCGCTTTATGTGTATCGCGCCCGGCGCGAGGGCGTGGAGTTCTTCCGCGCCGCGCTCGAAGAACTCCAGGAGAAGGTCAGGGCCAGTGAAGGCGTTTATGACGAAGAGCGCTTCCGCCTGGTGATCGAAGGCCCGCCGCCTTACCCATATTTCCGGACCTTCCGCGACATGTTTGCCAAGTGGAAGGCGTGCACCGTGGCTTCCACTTACTCCACAGTAGGCGGGCTGTGGGAGTTCGGCTTCCGCCACGATCCCGACCATCCGCTGGAATCGGTCGCCATGCACATGCTCTCGCAGAATGTGACCAACCGGAACTACCTGCAGCGTTACGAGCAGATCCGGCGCTACCTGGAGGAGTGGCATGCCGACGCGTTGATCATCCACTTCGTTAAGAGCTGCCGGCTATTTTCCGCGGGGCAGGGCGACATGCGCGACTACTTCACCAAGCAACTGGGCGTGCCGACTCTGTACATCGAGTCGGACCTGGAAGATCCGCGCTATTTCGCTGAAGCCCAGACCAAGAACCGGATCGATGCATTTTTCGAATCTCTGGAGCATGCCAAGTCCAGCGCGCGGCATGCCGTGAGTGTGTGAGGGCCCTATGAGAATCGCAGCAGGCGTTGACGTTGGTTCCACCCAGACCAAGGCCGTGCTGGTCGAAGATAACGGAGGCGGAACCAGAATCCTGGCGCGGGCGCTCATCGATACCGGCGCCAACGTGGTAAAGGCCGCGCAGGCCGCCTTCGACAAGTGCTGCTACCTCGCTGCCGTTCCCACGGCGAGCGTGGGATTCGTGGTGGGAACCGGCTACGGCCGCTACAAGATCTCCTTCGGCAACGCACAGATGACCGAAATCAGCTGCCATGCCCGCGGCGCGCATTTTCTCTGTCCCGGCACCCGCACCGTGATCGATATGGGCGGCCAGGACTCCAAGGCGATCAGCGTTGGCCCGTCGGGTGAAGTGCTGGATTTCGTGATGAACGACAAGTGTGCCGCAGGCACTGGTCGCTTTCTGGCCAATGCCGCCGAAGTGATGGGCATCAAGCTGGACGACATTGGACCGCTCTCGCTCCTGGCCACCCGCCCGGTGAAGATCGCTACCGTCTGCACCGTCTTCGTGGAGTCCGACATTCTGTCGTACCTGGCGCAGGGCAAGCACGGCGAGGACATCCTGGGCGGAGTTCATCTGGCGATCGCCAAGCGCACCGTGTCGCTGGCCCGGCGCCTGACGATCGAGCCGGAGATCACCATGACCGGCGGCGTGGCCCGCAACATCGGCATGGTGCGGGCGCTGGAAACGGTGCTTGGAGACAAAGTTCACGTCAGCCCCGATGCGCACTTTATGGGTGCCGTGGGCGCGGGACTTTTTGCCCTGGAGAAAATGGGCGACAGCTTTGAATCGAGCGTCTGGAGGGAACATGCCGTTGGCAGCGGGCATTGATTGTGGGACGGGTTTCACCAAAGTGCTTCTGCTTTCCCAGGCCGCGCCGGGGGAAGAGCTGCGGATCGTCGGCCGCGGCCAGACGCGCAGCGGAATCAACGTGGACCAGGCGGCCAACAGCGCCATCGATGAGGCCCTGGGCGGACGGCCACGCGCGGAGATCGCCTACTTCGCCGCCACCGGCTTTGGCCGCTACAACCTGAGCTTCCGCGACATCGCCATCACCGAGATCACAAGCGCTGCCCGCGGCACCTTCTTCCTCCTGAAGCGTCCCGGAGCCGTCCTCGACGTCGGCAGCCAGACCACGCGCGCCATCGCTGTAGCTGCCGGCGGGAAGGTGCAGACCTTCAAGAGCAGCGACAAATGCGCTGCCGGCTCGGGCATGTTCATCGCGCGCGCCGCGCGCTACCTCGAAGTGCCGCTCGACCAGGTAGGCGGACTCTCGCTGAACGCCGCGCATCCGCAACCGATCAGCAGCATCTGCGCGGTGCTGGCGGAAAGCGAAATCATCAACCACGTCAGCTCGGGCGTAAGCGTGGAAGACATCCTGCGCGGAATCCATGACTCGCTGGCCGACCGCGCCGGCGCCATGCTGAAGCGCGTGGGGATGATCGGCGAGTTGGCCTTCATCGGCGGCGTGGCCCATCAGCAGGGGATGGTGAAAGCCCTGGAGCAGCGGCTCAAGGTAACAGTGGTGGTGCCCGACGAGTGCGAGTTCGTCTGCGCCCTGGGCGCGGCTCTGCTGGGACTGCAACGGCTGGCAAGAAGGAATTGAGGACGGCATATGACGGTTCATGGAGCATACGGCTATCAACTGACCCAGGTCGGTAAGCCTCTCGGCCTGGTCGAACTGCCGGCGCTGGAGCCAGGCGGTGGCGACGTCATCGTCAAGGTTGCCGGCTGCGGCGTGTGCCATACCGACATTGGATTCGCGTTTGACGGTGTGCCTACGCGCCACGAGCTGCCGCTGGTGCTGGGCCACGAAATCACCGGCAAGGTAGTGGCCGCGGGCGAAGAAGCGCAGCAGTGGCAAGGCCAGACCGTGATCGTGCCCGCGGTGATCGCATGCGGCAAGTGCGCTGCCTGCAAGGCCGGCCGGCCGACCATCTGCCGCAAACAGTTCATGCCCGGCAACGACGGTGACGGCGGCTTCGCCAGCCACGTGCGCGTTCCCACGCGCGGATTGTGCCGCGTGCCCGCGAATCTGCCGGTGGGAATCTCGCTGGAGGCTTTGTCCGTAGTGGCCGACGCCGTCACCACGCCCTACGAAGCCATCCGGCGCTCGGGGCTGAAGGCGGGAGAAGCGGCGGTAATCGTGGGCGCGGGCGGGATCGGCGGATTCGGCGTGCAGATCGCCGCCGCCCTGGGCGCGAAGGTGGTCGCGATCGACATTGATGCCGAGCGCCTTGAGCTGGTGCAGCTCCACGGCGCCGCACTGGTCCTGAACTCCGACCGCAGCGACGAGAAGCAACTCAGGTCGACGGTGCGCAACTTCGCCGCGGAATTCGGCGCGCCCGGCTCTACGCTCAAGATCTTCGAGATGAGCGGTACGGCCGAAGGACAGAGGACCGCCTACAGCCTGCTGGATTTCGGCGCGTACCTGGGCGTGGTGGGATACACGCCGAAGAAGATTGAAGTCCGGCTGTCGAACCTCATGGCTTTTGACGCCACCGCGCAGGGCAATTGGGGATGTCCCGCCGAGCAGTATCCGGCCGCACTGCAGTTGGTGCTGGAGGGCAGGATCGCCATTGAACCGTTCATCGAGCGGCACCGGCTGGAAGAGGTTCCCGAGATCATGGAAGGAATTGCCAGGCATGCATTCAGCCGTCGCGTGGTAGTGATGCCCAACGGCCGAAACGATGCTGAAGGAGAGCTAGGATGAAGAACCACAATCTGGTCGAGAAATTTGTCCCGCGGGAAATCGTGGTAGAGCACCGCCCGGTGGCCGACCGCCGCGGCCATCCGGTGGACAGCCTGCACAGCGTGTGGATCACGCTGAACAATCCGCGGGAGATGAACAGCTACACCACCACCATGGCCAAGGAGATCATCCTGGCGCTGCGCGAGGCTTCCAACGACCGCGCCGCGGTCGCCGTGGTGCTGACCGGTGCGGGAACGCGCGCGTTCTGCGCCGGAGGGAACACCCGCGAGTACGCCGAGGTCTACGCCGGCGCTCCCGGCGAGTACCGGCAATACATGCGCCTGTTCAACGACATGGTCACGGCTGTCCTGCAGTGCGACAAACCGGTCATCTGCCGCGTCAACGGCATGCGCGTGGGTGGCGGGCAGGAGATCGGCATGGCCTGCGACTTCTCCATCGCCAGCGACCTGGCCATCTTCAGCCAGGCCGGCCCCAAGCACGGATCGGTCCCTGACGGCGGCAGCACTGACTTTCTTCCCCTGCTGGTGGGAATGGAACATGCCATGGTCAGCGGAACGCTGTGCGAGCCGTGGAGCGCGCACCGCTTCTACTGGCTGGGCGGCCTTACCCAGATCGTCCCCGTGCTCAGGCGGGAGGGCAAATGGATCGCCAACCCGCTGGTGATCACCGAGCGCGTACTCGATGAATACGGGCGCCTGGCCGTCGGCGAATGGAAAGCCGGCGAGGAGCGCGAGCGCGGCAAACAGCTCATGGCGCAATGCGAAACCGACCTGCAGTTGCTGGACGAAGCCGTGGACGCCATGTGCACCAAGCTTCTCTACACCATGCCTGACTGCCTGACCAAGACCACCGAGAGCCTGCGCAAGCACAAGCTGGAACACTGGGACCGCAATCGCGAAAGTAATCGCGCCTGGCTGGCGCTGAATATGATGACCGAAGCCAACGCCGGCTTCCGCGCCTTCCACTTCGGCAGCAAACAGGAGCGCGAGGTGGACTTCGTCCGCCTGCGGCAACGCCTGGCCCAGGGCGCCCACTGGGGCGAAGAGCTGATCGAAGAAATCGCTCCGTGGACGGCGCAACGGGAAACGGCGAAAGTGTGAGGGGAAGCGCTCGGTGGTCAGTCGGGGCAACAACGCCTACCGCGGAGACGGGGAGGGTTTGTCTTTCCGATCATCGGATCACCCGATAACCCGATTACACGATCTTAAACTGCACCCCTGCCCCCTTGGGATGAATCCCCGATCATCCCCGCGCATCCCCGGGTATTGAGGTGCACCCCTAAGCTGAGACAGGCTATTTATCCCAGGAGGGTGATTTGTGTGGGTGAACCCCATCGATCTCGGCTTCGGCTGTTCCGATCACCCGATGACCGGATCACCCGATCACCCGATCGGTCCCCCTGCCCTCTCCCCCGGTCCACTAGCATTCCACAGGACTTAGCTCCTCTCCATGCCAACCAATCCAATGACCTTGGGATGTTTTTATCTGACTAGCCAAGCCCAACCTCTTGGGTTCCACCTGTTTCTCTGTGGCCCAAGGCCTTTGCAACTGCCAACTACTAAGTACTAAATACTGTCATGTTGTCAAAGAACACCAAAAGCCGCCCTGGGGCGATCTGGCCCTGTGCCGATCGATCTTTACTTCGTTACGATAATAATACGCTATTGTACACATGTCAAGCGCGAATTCGGCCACCGGCCGCCCTCGTCCCACATTCTTCCCGCCATCGTCCTACTTCCTGGAAGTTGGGCTTTGAGCTTCTGACCGCAGGCAGTGCTCATCAGACGACGTCGCAATCAGATATGGAGTGCAGCGTTAAAGTCCCGGAGTAGTTTCCAGATTCCCCATTAGTGGCCAACTTCCACTTTGCCGGCAATCCAGCAATGGCGGGCACGGCATCTACGGCGTTCACGTATACGTATGGGCACTGGCGCGGGAACTTGTATCTCGTGGAGCACGGGCAATAGCCAGCCTCCAGATCATACGATGCATCCGCCCTTCCCCGGATGGTAATTGCAGACCGCTCACTGCTCACGGTTCGTGCCCGAACGAGTCTCTTTTATGAGGCAAGCGAGCGATCTCAACAGCAAAGGCACTCTATGATTCTTCGCAAATCATGTCTTTCAATTCTGGCCATCCTGCTGGCTGCCGCCGTCCTGTCTCCTGCAGCCGTGGCGCAGGCGGCGCATCCGGAGATGGTGGTTTCCACGGAATGGCTGGCGCAGCATCTCAACGACCCCAAGGTCGTCATACTGCACGTTGCCCAGACGCGCGCGGAGTACGATGCCGGCCATATTCCCGGAGCGAGATTTCTGGGCGGCCAGGCGTTCATCGACGGTGACAGTCCCCTCAACACCGAGTTGCCGACGCCGGAGCATCTGAAAAATGCCTTTGAGGAGCTGGGGGTACGCGACGACAGCCGCGTCGTGATTTACACCACTGCGTGGTACCCGGCTGCCGGGCGGGCCTGGTTCACGCTCGACTACATGGGGCTGGGCAGCAATGCCGCGCTTCTGGACGGAAGCATTCAGCGCTGGCGCGCCGAAAAACGCGCCATCTCCACCGACTCGCCCCGCGTGGCCAGGGGCAGCATTACCCTGCATGTCCATCCCGAAGTCCGGGCGCTGCTGGAGGCGGCCAAACAGGCCGCGGAGCCAACCTCGTCGACGCGGCTGGTTGATTCCCGTCCTGAAAAACGTTACGAGGACGGACACATCGCCGGCGCAGCCCACATCTTCTGGGAAGAGACCGTGGCTGGCGGCACCAAGGATCCCACGCTGCTCTCTCCGGAAAAGCTGCGGGCGATTTTTGCCGCCCAGGGTATCAAACCCGACCAGCCACTGATTACCTATTGCGAAGTCGGCTTGCAGGCCTCGCACATGTATTTCATCGCCAAGTATCTGGGATACAAAGTGGCTATGTTTGACGGCTCGATCCATCAATGGAGTCACATGGAGATGCTTCCGCTGGTCCCCGGCGCAACGCCGCGCTGCCCCGGCGGCGGCACCGGCTGCGAGAAGACTGACAAAATGTAATAGTGGTCCCATGCGACGCTGCAGTATCAGAATTCGATGCCGAGCTGTCTTCTCCCTCCCAGTGCTGCTGCTGGGCGCGATGTTCGCACAGCCCGCGCCGGCCCGGAGCGCCCAGCCCGCCGTCAGATCGGAGATGCTGGTTTCCACCGAGTGGCTGGCCGGCCATCTCCATGATCGCGGCCTGGTGGTTCTCTCCGTAAGTTCGGGAAAAGATTTTTATTCCGGCGGACACATCCCCGGCGCGCGATATCTCGCCCTGGGCGATATTGCCGTTACGCGCAACGGCGTCCCCAACGAGTTGCCGCCACCAGATCAGCTGCAGCGCGTCTTCGAAGCCGCGGGGATCGGCAACGACTCGCGGATCGTGCTCTACGGTGAGCGCTACGGGCTGTATGCCGCGCGGGCCTGGTTCACGCTCGACTATCTGGGACTGGCGGACCACGCCGCGCTCCTGGATGGCGGGATCGAAGCATGGAAAGCGGAACACCGGGAACTGTCCCAGGAGACGCCGCAATTTTCGCCAGGCCACTTGATGATTTCCCCGAAACCCTCGATCCTTCTTGAAACCCCGGCCATGCGCGATCTGGCGCAGAACAAATCGAGCGGGGTCGCAATTCTCGACGCAAGGCCCGCGAATGAATTTTCCGGAGCTGCGCTCTCCGAGGACGTTCCCAAAGCCGGACACATTCCGCGCGCGGCCAACCTCTACTGGATGGATTTGCTGGTCAGCCGCGAGAAGCCGGTGCTGCGTCCGCCTGCGGAGTTGCGCGCGCTGTACGCCACGGCCGGCGCGCGAACGGACCGCGCGATCGTGACCTACTGCCGCACCGGAATGCAATCCTCCTTCGACTATTTTGTCGCCAGATATCTGGGCTACGAAGCCGGCATGTACGACGCTTCGTTCTACGAATGGAGCCGGCAGGATCTGCCGGTGGAGGGCTCGGAAGGCAAATAGCCGTTAGCAACGCCAGTACAACACCTACCACGGAGGCGCGGAGACGCGGACGGGTTTTGGGCTTCCAATAACAGCGATTCGGCGCCCTTGGAAGAGCGGCCCTTCCGGCGCCGCGTGAGGATAGAAATATATTGTTTCCAAGGCTTTAAGCGCTGCCTTTGACGTTTCCGGAACCCCGGGACAGTTGAATTCTCGCGAACCGGCAGGGTATAGTTTTTTCTGCTGCAAGCGAAGTCCCCCTGCCGGATTTGCTTTCGGCCACGCACGAATTCCTGAAACCCTGGCCGGTTTCGCACGACGCCCTGTTTTCCGGGCCAGCAGACGCGCTTGCTGCGGCGTTCTGGGCCCGCTGCAACCTCTCATTCATATTGAGCGAAGCTGCGCTCATGCCATCGAAAGGAAAGAATCATGAGTAAGAAAGTTCTTGGCCAGTGCTGCCTTGTGGCCGTAGCCGTGTTTGCCTTTGCGTCCACCCGCGCGCTGGCGCAATACCAGGTGACGGATCTGGTGTCGAACCAGAACGGAGCTGCGCCGCAAACCGATGCCAATCTGGTCAACGGCTGGGGATTGAGCCGCGGACCCACGACTCCATTCTGGGTCAGCGACAACGTGACCGGAAAAGCGACTCTGTACACCGGGGCCGGAGCCAAGGTGCCCCTGGTAGTCACCATCCCCGCCGCGCCGGGCAATACGAAAGGCACGCCGACAGGCACGGTGTTCAATATCACCGTGGCTAACAGCTCGCCATCATTTCTGGTCACCCGCGGCGGCACGACCGCTCCGTCTCTCTTTATTTTTGCCACGCTGGACGGAACCATCAGCGCATGGAACCTCAGCGGCGACATCGGCAATGCCACGCGGGTCGCCGACCGGTCAGGGGTGGGCGCCAACTACACCGGCCTGGCCATCGCCAGCACCTCTGCCGGTGATTTCCTTTTCGCCGCCGATAACGGCCCCAACAGCCGCGTGGATGTGTTCAACTCGCAGTTCACCTGGATCGCCTCGTTCACCGATCCCAATATCAACGGCGGCTTTGCGCCCTACGGCATTCAGAACCTTGGCGGAAATATCTGGGTGACCTTCGGCGGCAACAAGTCGGCCAGCGGCTTTGTTGACGAATTCACTCCCGACGGCACGTTACTGCAGCACATCGCAGTGAACGGCCCGCTGCATTCACCCTGGGGACTGGCCATGGCTCCGGCCACGGGGTTTGGTCCGTTCAGCGGAGCTCTGCTGGTCGCCAACAACATCCCCAAAGGCCGGATTGACGCCTTCGATCCCAGCACCGGGGCCTTTCTCGGCGTACTGCGCGACTCCACCGGGCGGCCGATCGAGATCGACCAGTTGTGGGCGATCATGTTCGGCCATGCCGGCAATAACGGTTCTCCCACCCAGCTCTTCTTCAGTGCCGGCCCCAACAACTACGCCAATGGCCGGTTTGGCATGATTACCTTTGCCCCTTGATAACGAAAGCAGAAAGTAAAAGGCCGCCGGCTTTTGTCGGCGGCCTTTCATGAATCACGAAGGAAATTTACTCCTCGCGCAACGCTTCAATGGGCTGCACCGCGGCGGCGCGACGGGCGGGGATGAAGGCCGCCAGAGCGCCCACCAGCAACAGGGCCAGAGTCACTCCCACGTAGGTCCAGGCATCGAACGCCCTCACGCCAAACAGAAAGCTGTTGACCAGCTTGCCGGCAAAGGCAGCCACAATTCCGCCGATAATCAGACCGCTCACCACCAGGGTGGTTCCCTGCCGCAGGACCATGTTGAGAATGTTTGCGCGCGTCGCTCCCAGCGCCAGCCGTACGCCGATTTCGCGGCGCCGGTAGCTGACAATCTGCGCCAGCACTCCATAGAGGCCGGCGATGACCAGCACCACCGCCAGTCCCGCAAACGCGGCGATGAGATACAGGCCGAGACGGTTGCTGAAGTTGTTCTGATCCTGTGCCTCGCGCAAGGTCTGGAAGTTGTCCAGGGCATAGTCTGGGGCCGCCTGGGCGAATACCGCGTGCATGGTGGGCGCAACCGGGATGTTGCCGCGCGTCTTCACCACGAAAAACACCACCGTCTTCAGCAGGGCCGGATAAAAGAGCGACGTGGTGGGGACCTGCCGGTAAGGCAGCATGATGAGGGGCTGCACCGCCTTGGCCGCGCCATGATCGACCTGGTCGGCCAGGACGCCCACGATGGTGTAGGGCTTCTCCATCCCTGTATCTTTGCCGCCAAGATCGATCTGCTTGCCGATAGGATCTTCTCCGGAAAAATACTTCCTTGCCAGGGATTCATTGACCGCGACCACAAATGGCGTGCTCGCGGCATCCTCTTCGCTCACCATGCGGCCGCGAATCACCGCCGTATCCATCAGGCGCGCATAGTCGCCGCTGACCGCGGTCACCCTGCCCTGGGGAGTCTGGCCGGGGATTTTGGGACGGCCAATCACATCGAAGCTGGAGCCCAGATCGACGCCGGAAAACGGAGGCGCCGTAACCAGCGCCGAATCCTCTACGCCCGGCGCGTGGCGCATGCGTTCCACCAGCGGCTGATAGACGGTGGTCGCGATCGAAGCTGGAGCGGGCGCATTGCTTTCACCCACGGCCATGTTGCCGAAGCCGGCGGCGTCGGCGGGCATGGCCGTGAAGTACGTACGGTTAGAAACGTCAAAGCCCAGGCGCGCGTGCTGCAGGTTCCACAGGGTGCGGAAGAGCAGGCCGGTTGAGATCAGCAGCAACGCCGACAAGGCAACTTCGCCGGCTACCAGCCATCCGCTGACCCGTCCGCGAACCGAGCGGCCGCCGATGCCGCGCGAGGCCGCCTGCAACGCCGGCTGGGGATCGGTACGCGCGACAAATAAGGCCGGCAGTGTGGAGGAGAGCAGAGTAGTGATGGTGGCAATCGCCGCCAGCGCCAGCACCACATTCCAGTGCATGGCGATCTCCTGCGCGCGGGGAATGGTGTCCGGAGGCAACTTGTGAACAGCGCTGATTGCGAGCGCAGCCAACCCGAATCCGATCAGGCATCCCAGCAGGCTGAGCAGGCCGCCTTCGACGATCAGTTGCCGTCCCAGCCGCGCGCGTCCCGCTCCCAGCGCGGTGCGCACGGCAAACTCCTGGCTTCTGGCCAGGCAGCGCGCTACCAGCAGATTGGTGACGTTGGCGCAGGCGATCAGCAGCACCAGCCCCAACGCGACTACCAGCGCGATGAAGACCGGCCGCACCGGTCCGGTGACGATGTCCTGGTACAACGCGGCTTTGAACTCCAGTCCGTGACTGTGTTCGGGATCGGCCTGTTGAATATGCTGGACGATGGCATTGAGATCGTTTTGCAGCTGCGTCCGGGTTGCGCCGGGCTTCATTTGTCCCAGTAAGTAAAAGAAATGGTAACCACGATCGTGCAGCATTTCCGGAGTCGGCTGAAGGGGCAGCCACAAGCCTTTATTCATGTCCGCTCCTGCGGACTCAGGAAAGTGGAACGTGGCCGGCATCACGCCCACGATGGTGCGCGGCCTGGCGCTGACTTTTACCGTTTGCCCGATGACGTTCGGATCGCTGCCGAACTGCTGCCGCCACAGGCCTTCGGAAAGTATCACCGACTGCGGACCGCCAGTCTGGCCTTCTTCGGCAGTAAAGGTGCGTCCCAGCAACGGCTTGGACCCGAGCAGGTCAAACAGGTTCGCGGTGACGCCGGGGGTAAGCACGCTGGTCCAGCCTTCCTTGCCCTGCACCACGCCTATGTCTTCCGAATACCCGCCCAGGCCCGCGAGAGTCTGCGACTGGGCGCGAATGTCCTGGAAGTCAAGCCAGGAATCGGTAGTTGAGCCCACGCCGGGAACGCCGAGGGTCACCAGCGTGTCGGAATGCGTGTATGGCAAAGGCCGCAGCAAGACGCTTTCGACGACGGTGAACATCGCGGTGTTGGCGCCGATCCCGAGCGCCAGCGTGCAAATGGCGAGAGCGGCGAAGCCGGGAGTTTTCAGTAATTGGCGGATTGCATAGCGCAGGTCCTGGAAAAGACTGAACATCTTCTGGACTCCTCGAAGGATCCGATTAGCCGGTCGCGCTCGCCGGTTTCATAAGTTTAGCTGAACCAGGGCGAGTCCGCTGGTGCGCGGCAACAAGGCATACCCAATAAAAAGCCGCCGATTGCTCGGCGGCCTTTGCATCAATTGTTTCCGATCAGTTGCTGTTGAGCAGCAATCCTTCCGTCTTTTCCTGGTTATCGCCCACCTGGCAGTAGAACAGCTTGTCGCCCTCGAGGTAAACCTCGATGAACGCGGGGCGCGTGGTGATGGTGCCCTGGATCAGCGCTTCTGACAGCGGATCTTCAATGAACCGCTGCAAAGCGCGGCGGAGCGGGCGGGCGCCGTAGTTGCGGTCCACCAGCGTCTTCTCGAGCACCCATTTCTTGGCTTCCTCGGTGACGGTGATGGTGATGTGGCGCTGCGCCAGGTTGCCGTTCAGTTGCTGTACCAGCAGCTCCAGGATCTGGATCAGGTCGTTGTCGGTCAGCGCGTTGAACAGGATGACTTCGTCCAGACGGTTGAGGAACTCCGGATTGAAGGTTTTCTTGACTTCCTGCTTCACCATCTCTTCAACCTTCTCCGAAACCATCTCTTCCTTGTCTATCTGGAAGCCAAGGCCTTTGCGCTTCATCAGGTGGCGCGCGCCGATGTTGGAGGTCATCACGATGATCACGTTCTTGAAGTCCACCGTGTTGCCCAGGCCGTCGGTCAACTGGCCGTCTTCCAGCACCTGCAGCAGGATGTTGAAGACATCCGGATGCGCCTTCTCGATTTCATCGAGCAGAACCACTGAGTACGGAGACCGCTTCACGCGCTCGGTCAGCTGTCCGCCTTCTTCGTAGCCTACGTATCCCGGAGGCGAGCCGATCAGCTTGCTCACCGAGTGTTTCTCCATGAACTCGGACATATCGAAGCGGATGAGCGACTTGTCGCTCCCGAACAGGAACTGCGCCAGGGTGCGCGCGACTTCGGTCTTGCCCACGCCGGTGGGTCCCAGGAACAGGAAGGATCCGATCGGCCGGTTGGGCGACTTCAGGCCCGCGCGCGAGCGGCGGATCGACCGCGCCAGGGCGCTGATGGCCTTGTCCTGCGAGATGACGCGCTTGTGGAGCTCTTCTTCCACCCGCAGCAGCTTCTGCGTCTCTTCTTCCTTGATGGAGGTAATGGGCACGCCGGTCCAGCGGCTGACCACCTCTTCGATGTCCTCGCGATTCACAACGCCGGTGGCGGATTCGTCGAGGTGATATTTCTCGCGCAGGGCGCGCAGGTTCTCGCGCTCCTTGCGCTCTTCGTCGGAGTAGAAGCGCGCCTTCTCGAACTCGTGATTGGCGATCGCGTTCTCCATCCGGTGAACGATGAACTTGATCCGTTTCTGGACCTCGGTGATCTCATCGGGCAGCGAGGTCTGGCGGAGCTTCACGCGCGCGCCCGCTTCGTCGAGAAGATCGATGGCCTTGTCCGGCAGGAAGCGGTCCGGGATGTAACGGTTGGAGTGATAGACCGCGTACTGAATCGCGTCGTCGGTGTAGCTCACCGCGTGGAACTTTTCGTAGCGCTCCTTGATCCCGTAGATGATCTTGACCGCCTCGGTCTCGTTCGGAGGCGGAACTTTCACCGCCTGGAAGCGCCGCTCCAGCGAGCGGTCTTTCTCGATTGACTTGCGGTATTCGCCGGGCGTGGTGGCGCCGATGCACTGAATCTCGCCGCGCGACAGCGCCGGCTTCAGGATGTTGGCGGCGTCCAGCGAGCCTTCCGCTGAGCCCGCGCCTACCAGCGTGTGCAGCTCATCGATAAAGATGATGCAATTCTGGCTCTCCATCAGTTCTTTCATGATGGTCTTGAGGCGTTCTTCGAACTGGCCGCGGTACTTGGTGCCGGCTACGATCAATGAGAGATCAAGCGCAAGAATTCTTTTGTCGGCCAGGAACGAGGGCACATCGCTATCGGCGATGCGCTGGGCCAGGCCTTCGACGATCGCGGTCTTGCCTACGCCCGGCTCGCCAATGAGCACCGGATTGTTCTTGGTGCGGCGGCACAGGATCTGAATCACGCGCTCCACTTCGGCTTCGCGCCCAACCAACGGATCAAGCTGGGCGTCCATCGCGGCCTGGGTCAGGTCGCGGGAGAACTCTGCCAATAAAGAAGATTCACGGGAGGCTCCGCGCTGCGGCGCCGCTTTTTCCTGGGTGCTGCGCGCCAGCTCTTCTCTTATTGCGCTCAAGCGCAGGCCACGTTCGTGCAGGATCTCGGCGGCAAAGCACTTTTCTTCACGCAGAAGTCCCAGCAGCAGGTGTTCGGTTCCGATGTGGCGATGGCTGAGCCGTTCCGCTTCTTCCGCGGCATAAGCCAGCACGCGCTTGCATTCGTTGCTCAGGGGAAGATCGACTGACGTGGAAACCTTTTCCCGGATGGTAGTGTGGCCCTCAATCTGTTTCCGTATGGATTCGACCGATGCGTGAGAGCGCAGGAAGCGGTTGGTTAGAGCCTTGTCTTCCCGCAGCAGGCCCAGCAGCAGGTGCTCCGTCTCTATATAAGGAGAACCAAACTGGCTGGCCTCATACCGCGCGAAGAAGATTACGCGCCTCGCTTTTTCTGTGTACCGCTCGAACATGTTACCCTCACCCAGATGCCGCGAGCCACCTCAGCTCCTCGACATCCCTCTCTCCCCCCGGTACGAACCCCGAACCTCCAGGAAGAAGCCTTTTGTCCGCTTGCGTCTCTCGTTGCTTCGATCCGGGCCGCAAGCAGACCGAATCAAGTTAAATTGTCCTCCGTCTCAGGTCAGTTTTTCAATGACTGAGGCGACACCTCATCCACCGCCCCCTGATGCAGCCGTAAAGCCCGCTCGCAGCGCTGGGCAAAATCAAGGTTGTGAGTGACGATGAGGGAAGTCAGCTGGTACTCGCGATGAAGCCGCTGCACCAGATCGAAGACCAGCTCCGCCGTGCGATTATCCAGATCTCCAGTGGGTTCATCCGCCATCAGGATCTGCGGTCCGGTTACCAGCGCCCTGGCCAGGGCCACCCGCTGTTGCTCGCCTCCGGAAAGCTCTCCGGCGCGATGATGACCGCGCTTTTCCAGGCCCACTTCGGCGAGCCAATGAGCGGCTCTCTCCATAGCGGCTGGACTTGCGGTACCCCTCATCAACAACGGCATAGCAACGTTCTCTAGCGCCGTAAACTCCGGCAAAAGGTAATGAAACTGCCAGACGAAGCCGATTTCGCGGTTACGAAAGTCTGCCGCCGCATCCTCGCTTAGCTTCGCCACATGAATATTGGCGCAGTATACGTCACCTTCCGAAGCACGATCAAGAGTTCCGACGATCTGCAGCAGGCTGGTTTTACCCGAGCCCGACTCGCCGACGATAGCCAGCATTTCCCCCTTCTTCACTTCGAAGGACAAGTTTTCAAAGAGCACTAATTCGGCCTGTCCAGACCGATAAACCTTCTTCAGTCGCTCGACGCGAACGGCACTTGGCCGTTGGTCATTTAGATGCACAGCCTATTACCCGCGGTGCAACTCTCGGCAACTACATGCATTTTCGTTGCCGTTTTGTTGACAAATCCTGCTATTGACTTCAAACCCGGATTCGGCCGTTTAGACTCCGCTACTTCCACCCACTGCAACCTCAAGAATTGCTTAGAAAACAGTCGCATTCCATTACACATATTGACGGAGGTGCAACAAATTGCATCGAGCCGTCCCAACGCGTTAATTGGCCTTTTATGCATAGCTCCTGTGTCATTCATACCTGAGGGCTTCGGCTGGCAACACTTTGGCCGCCGACCGCGAAGGATATAGCGTCGCCACCAGGGAGATGAAGAGCGCCGCGAGCGCCACTTCCAGCCCATCCAGCAGCCGGGGGGCGAAGGGGAGGTAGTCAATTGAATACACCTCCGACGATAAGCGGATGAAGTGGTATTTGGCGCCGGCCAGGGCCACGCCGTAGCCCACAATCAATCCCACCACCGTGCCGATCACGCCGATCAGCACCCCCTGGCAGACGAAGATCCACCGCACCTGCTTGCGCCGGGCTCCCATGGAGAGCAGAACCGCGATGTCCTTGGTCTTCTCCATCACCATCATAATGAGCGAAATCAGAATGTTCAGAGCGGCCACAAAAACGATCAGGCCGATGGTCAGAAAGGTGACCATCCTTTCCAGCCGCAAGGCGCGAAACAGCGCCCGGTTCTGTTCCATCCAATTGGTGGCCATGTAGTCGGAACCGGCCGCCTGCTGCAGCTCCCGCCCTACTTCCTCCGCTTTATATAGGTCGTCGATCCTGAAGTCGATGACGGATATCACATCCTGCACCGAGGCGATCCGCTGGGCGTCGGCCAGCCGGATGAAGCCCCAGGTATTGTCGTAGTTGTAAAAACCCGAGTTGAAGATTCCCACCACCTTGAACCGGTCGAGCTTGGGGATGGGCCCCAGCGGCGTCAGCTCTCCCTGGGGGCTGGTGACGTTGATGACCGAACCCAGGTTGGCCCCGATCGACTCAGCCAGGTCTTTGCCGATCACGATGGGCGGCACTTCAGGAACCGCCAGGCACTGCTCGCGATCATTGTCCGAACAAGGAGTACGCGCGGGGGACGGACCCAGCGCCGCGGCGGAGCCAATCTTCACCGATTTCAGCAGATCGCTGACCTGGTTCTCGTACTCCGGTATTACGCCTTTTAAGACCATTCCGCCGGCGCGCGAGCCGCGGGAAACCATGACCTCGTCATACAGGCCCGGAGCCGCCGCCACCACATGCGGCTGCCTGGCCAGGCGCGGCAGCAGCGTCCGCCAATTCTCGATTCCCTTCGCCGTCTCCAGAAGCTGCAGCTGGATGTGAGCGGTTGAGCCCAGCAACTGGCGCTGCAGATCGCGCTGGAAGCCGGCATTGATGGACAGGGCCACGATCAGCGAGGCCACGCCCGCCGCCACACCGATCACCGAGAGCGCCGTGATCACGCCGATCACCGCCTGCCTGCGCTTGGCGCGCAGGTAACGGGACGCGACGAACAGTTCAAATTTCACGGGAGTTTCCGGTGGCGAATATAGAAGACGGCGGGAGTGAGGAGGACAGTAAACACAGAGAAGCACTGCCGGGGAACACTCGCCGAAGGCGCCGAAGGATGGGCGGCAGCGTGGCTTCCATCAATTCGATTGTAGCAGCGATTACAATGGCTGTTCTTCTTTTGCTCTCATGGCGAAATCATCGCGGGCCAGGTCCAAAGCGTCGCGCGGGAAGAAACGGTCCCCGCCGCCTCTGATCCGCTGCGTAGTTTTTGATCTCGACGACACGCTCTACGATTGCTTCGGCCAGCGCGTGCGCGTCTCGCACCGGCATGCCGCGGAAGCCATGGTCAGGGCCGGCCTCCAGGCCGACGTGGAGGCCGTCTACCGCGCGCGCATGCGGGCCTTTCGTCGCGATCCCATGTTGCGCCACATCGATGCCGAGGTCTGCCGCCAGTTCCAGGCGGCCGATCCGGAAGCCATCAGTCACGCCGCCCGCGAAGCTTACTTCAACTACCCTGTGGGCAGGCTGACTCTCTTTCGCGGAAGCCTGCCTCTGCTGCGCATGCTGCATCGCCGCGGCGTGCGCGTCTTCATCGTGAGCTTTGGCGAACCCGCCACCCAGCACGCCAAGGTCAAAGCTCTGGGCCTGGATTCCAGCCCTCTGGTCGAGCGCGTTCTTTACGCCGACCGCGACAAGCTGTTGACCAAGGAAACAGCCTTTCGCCAGATTCGCGAAGCGGTCGCGCTTCCGGCGAAACAGATTCTGGTGGTCGGCGACCGCCCCATGAGCGAGATCCGCGCCGGCAAAGAGCTGGGCATGCACACGGTGCGCATCCGCCGCGGCGAGTTCGCCGTCCAGGAGCCGGAGTCGGCCGCAGAACAGGCGGATTACGTGGTGAGGAATATCAGCGAGGTGGCGAGATTGCCGTTCAGGTGGGGAGAGGAGCGGTGATTGGTTGCGCTCCGCCTCGCTGCGCGCTGGCCTGCGGCAGCAAGGAATGATTTGTTCTCACGCTTACCCGGCACTTACCCTCGGCGCGTGTTACGCGCCTGCGGGACGTACCGGGCTACATTCTTCCGTCCCTGTCGGGACTGGAGCTTCGCAAACCACGACTATGCGGGGAAACGGATTTACTTCGCCTGCTTCCGCTTCGCTCGCGGGGCCGATCTCCCTTTCCTCCGGGCGCGATTGCGCGGCGCGGCGCCAATCTCGTATTCACTCTGCACTGAGCCACCCTTATAGGAGCGGGTTGCGACGTGGCGAAGGTTGATATCGTGCGGCACTGAGCCGAACAACGGGATGCCTGACCCGATCAGTACCGGCACGCGCGTGATCACCAGCCGGTCGATGAGTCCAGCCGCGAGGAATCGCTGAATGGTGACGCCGCCGTCTACGTAAGCATGCTTGAAGCCGCGTGATTTGAGCTGGCTTACGATTTCGGCCGGTTCTCCCAACATCTGCTCGACCACGCCGCCTTTGACCGCCGAAAAATCGAGCGGACGACCGCTCAGTACGACCACGGGCTTCTTGCCGTAACTTGCCAGGTGTCCGAGTTTCAGCACGACCTCGAAGGTCCTTCGTCCAATCACGATTACATCGACGCCAGCGAGGAACGCGGTGAAGCCGTGAGGCTCCTGCCCACCTGTGTCCAGGAAGTCGAAGCGGTCATCATGGCGAGCCAGAAAGCCATCGACGCTCACTCCGCAGAAGACTGAGAGCTTCATGGCATTCCTCCTCATTTCGAATCATTTGAGTTTAGAGTGGCTGGCTCTGTGCCGGCAACCGCGTCAGCTTGCCGTACTGCAAACGCAGAACCGGGGGGCAAACGTGTAATGCCGGGAACGACGGAACGTTCGCGGAAAAATCAATCTTACTTAAGCAGCAGACGATCTGAACCGTGTCTTACGCAAAGACCTTCCACTTACCGTCGATGCGCCGGAGCAAGGTTTGAGACACGACGTGATGTCCGCCTTCAGCAATATCGCGGGCATGGTGGCGCAGCATCTCGATGCCTTGCTGGGAACGGCTTCCGGTGAAGAGCACTACGTCGCGGGCCGGGACAGCGGCGACGATATCTCCTTCCACCGACTCTTCGATCTCGCTCCAGAGATCGTCAAAGAGCAGAAGGCTCGCGGTGTAATCCCCGCCGGCGGAGAGCCAGTACCAGGGACCCTCGCCTTGCTGCTCGATCTCGGGAAGGATGTTTCTGAGGTTGGTTAGCGCCAGCGATCGCAGCTCTTCCCGCTCGATCTTTAATTCTTTCAGCTTTGATTCCTCCAGGCTCTGAGTAAGCCTGGGTAAATCGAGCGCGTAAACAATCCAGAGATCGGCGACCAGATGCTCCCGGACGGCAGGATCTTTCGCGTCGCCGAACGCGGCCACATATTCCTGATCCTTGATAATCGCAATGACGTTCTCTTTAGTGACAGGCGGGTCGCGACTGGGGTCGAACAGCGCGGCCAGTGCGGCGAACTGCTGTTCGAAAACCTCGCCTCTTTTGCCGGGAGACTTGCGGCATTGGATCCAGAGGTTGTGCAGGAAGAGCGTATGTTCCTTGCCCTCCGCCGAGACGATCTGCAGTTTGCCGGACCCGTCGGAGTCGATTTTCCGGGGCGCGAATCTGGCTTTGATCTCCTCGATGCACAGGGAAAAGAATTCGTCCCGGGTCAGATCCGCCTTTTCAAGCTTGTCTTTTATGTGCTGCGCCATGCTGCGGGTATGGTAGTGACAATTAGCCGGAAAATCACGGGAGGCATTCTCAGAGAACTCCCTGAAGCCGATTACGCTTTGCGCAGCGATGCTCCAAGCGCCGGAGGCCGGGGACCCCGGCATCTGGCGCTCGATTTTATATTGACCGTTCCCCACGGCGATGCCGTGGGCTACCCTGTGGCCGCGCCTCTGGCGCTTGGACTGTCGAGGTCGGCAGGGTTTCGTTAGAAAAAACAATCGGCAGATAGCAATCAGCCAAACAGAAACTCTCACCAATCGTGAAAGCATTCACGGCCCCGCCGGGCTTCCTGGCACATGGCTCCTCTGGGACGTTGACCGGCCTTAGCGCAGCAGGCGGCCGTCGAGGTTTGCCGCGAAGAGTCCCGATTGCGCGTAGCGTTCGGAAAACGCCGCCTGTTCCAGGGTGAGGTAGGCGCCGTCGGGCTGGCGATGGCGGTGGCGATAGTCGCGAGCGTGTTCTTCTGACCAGAAGAAGACGGTCTCCAGTCAATAATCGTGGATGATGTTGGCCTGGCGAAAGCTCTTCCAGTCGATGTCGGGCTCGAAAATCAGAGGCGACGCTCCCGGCGAAAGCACGCGATAGCGCAGCTGTTCATCCACTTCCATGGCCAGAGACCGCGCGCAGTGCCGGCATTGGGAATCCACGCGAACCGAAAGGCTCTCTCCCCTGAGGCATCCTTCGACGAAGGATGTGGCGAAGGCATCCTCGGCTCAAGCGCCGTAAATCTTTTCGCCCGTGGAAAAGCTAAGCCGGTGCGGCGTTCGCGCCCTGGTGACCGGAAAAGCCCAGCTCACGCTGCCGCCGGCATCGCGGACCAGGAAGAACAAATTCTTTTCGAGTTCCGCGAGAATGGCCGAAACGCGTTCCACCGCCAGCCCGGTGATTTGCGCGATGCGGGCCGGAGAGATGGGGCGATCTTCCCGGGGAAGCTCGCGGACCACACAATCGCGCACGGCGTGGTGCTCGCGCGACATGAATGCCAGCCGCGCGGCCATGCGCGCAGGCAGGCCTTTCACGCCGGCGACGAAGGCATCGTCGGGAAGCGAACGAATCTCTCGGCCGCTGCCCACGAGGAGATGGCTGCTTGGAGAGGACATGGCAAGACCTCAGTATGCGACGTTACTACCTTGGTACCAAGGTACCAGAAGAGAGGCGGGTGCGTCCAGGGCGGAAAAAGACTTCAGCCATCCCGGCAGTCACAAGAGATCATCGGGCTTTAGAAAGCTGACGCAATTCATCGGCGTTTTCGGGAATGTCATTGGATCCTGCTCCGGCTTGGCTGAAGCGGAAAACCCGGGGCTAAAGCCCCAGAACTTCTTTGATCCTTACCAGCGCTCAGCATTCAGCCCAGAAAGAACCGATCACGTTGATTGGGATTGACAGAAAGCAAAGGCCTTACCACTGATGACGCTGATTACACTGATTGGCGCTGGTCCATAGGAGCCCAGGACGTGGCTGGGGAGGCTTTACGCGTGGCGCGTCTTCCCCCGAAGTCGCGCAATTTCTTACCGCGAAAGTACGATTTTTCTTGACAATAGTGTATCGGCCATGTTATCCTGAAAGCTGAATTTCAAACACGGCGGCGCATTAGCTTTGACCGGCTGATGCGCCGTTGGTGTCTTCAGGGGCCAGGTACATGTCCGGTAGTACAGGGTGCTTGGGGCACCATGGGAGGAGGTAAGGGGGCCAGGGCGGGTAAATCGCCGACATCGCCGTCGATGCTTGCCCCAGCCGGCCAACAACGGGCTTGACGGGCCCCTGTGGGCCGCCGAGATCGGGAGAAGACGGATTGGCAATCTTGGCAAGTCGGTAATTTGGTTAATGAAAACCCCAAAGAAGGCCGCGGCTTTGGCTGCCTGTTGGATGCAGATCCAGGCCATTGACCGGCGGCTGTTGAGAAGTCGAAGTCGAGGCCGCGATGCTTGCTTTGGCTATAATCAGCTCATCTTATGAAGGCTTTTGTCACAGTGATGCTCAAGACTACGGTTCTCGATCCCCAGGGCAAGACTATCCACGGCGCCCTTAAGAAGATGGGCTACAAGGGGGTTGGCGACGTCCGCCAGGGCAAGTTTTTTGAGATCACTCTGAACGGCGGGGTGGACCGGGCGGCGGCCAAGGCTGAGGTCGAACGAATTGCCCGGGAGATACTGACCAACCCGGTCATCGAAGAGTTCAGCTACCGGCTGGAGGAAGAGTGAACCAGCCGCGCCAAAACGGAATCCAATAGGCTGCGCCCAAAAGCAGGTTTTTATGTGCGGAATCGTAGGGTACGTCGGGAAAAAGCGCGTTGTGCCGGTCATTATTGACGGGCTGAAGAGGCTGGAATACCGCGGCTACGACTCGGCGGGCATCGCCGTGGCCGGCAATGGCAAAGGCGGGATGCAGGTTCGCCGCGCCGAAGGCAAGCTGCGCAATCTGGAAGAAGTCATTCGCCTTAAGCCGCTCGACGGCAGCTACGGCATCGGACACACCCGCTGGGCGACCCACGGGCGTCCCACGGAAGAGAACGCCCATCCCCATCGCGACTGCACCGGCAAGATCGTGGTGGTGCACAACGGGATCGTCGAAAACTACCTTCCGCTCAAGAAGAGGCTCATCGAAGAAGGCCACACGTTCACTACCGAGACGGATACGGAAGTCATCGCCCATCTGGTAGAGAATTATTTTTTTCGCAAGGCCAACGGCCACCGTCCCAGCCTGGAAGAGGCGGTGCGCAAAACCGTGAAGGAACTCAACGGCGTCTTTGCTCTGGCGGTAATTTCCGAGGAAGAGCCCAACAAGATTGTCGCGGCGCGCAATGGTCCGCCGGCGGTCATCGGGCTGGGCAACGACGAATATTTTGTCGCCTCTGACGTCCCCGCCATCCTTTACCACACGCGCGATCTGTTCTTCCTGCACGATGGCGACCTGGCGGTGGTGACTCCTTCCGGTGTCCGTCTGATGGATTTTGAAGGCAAGCCGGTGGTGCGCGAGGTACAGCACATTACCTGGGACCCGATCATGGCGGAGAAGGGCGGCTTCAAGCATTTCATGCTGAAGGAAATCCATGATCAGCCGCGCGCCGTGCGCGACACCGCGCTGGGCCGCATCTCCCAGGACAGCGGCCAGGTCTTTCTGGAGGAGATGGAAATCACGGCGGAGGATTTCCGCAAGCTGGAAGGAATCACGATCGCCGCCTGCGGCACCAGTTGGCATTCAGCGCTGGCGGGAAAGTACATGATCGAGCGGCTGGCGCGCATCCCCGTGGACGTGGATTACGCCAGCGAGTGGCGCTATCGCGATCCCATCGTCGGGGGCAAGGATCTTACGCTGCTCATCTCGCAGTCGGGCGAGACGGCGGACACCATCGCCGCCCAGCGCGAGGCCAAGGAAAAAGGCTCCAAGACGCTGGCTATCTGCAACGTGGTGGGATCCATGATCGCGCGCGAAGCCTCGGGCACGGTCTACACCCACGCCGGCCCGGAGATCGGCGTGGCTTCCACCAAGACATTTACCACGCAGCTGGCGGCGCTGTTTCTGCTGGCGTTGCACCTGGGCCAGGTTCGCGGCACCACCACAGGCGAGCCATCGCGTCGCCTGGGCGACGAACTGCTCAAGCTGCCGGGCAAGCTGGAGACCATCTTGGGCAACGACGAGGAAATTGAGCAGCTGGCGCGCCAGTACTCCAAGGCGCAGGACTTTCTGTTCCTCGGCCGCGGGATTCACTTCCCCATCGCCCTGGAAGGCGCGCTCAAGCTCAAGGAAATCTCTTACATCCATGCTGAGGGCTATCCTGCGGGAGAGATGAAGCACGGCCCCAACGCCCTGATCGACGAGAACCTGCCCGTGGTGGTGATCGCCACGCAGGACCGCATCGATCCTCATTCAGTGCAGCGCTACGAGAAAACCATGTCGAACATTAAAGAAGTCAAAGCGCGCGAGGGAAAGGTGATCGCCATCGCGGTAGAAGGCGACGAGGAGATCAAGGAATCCGTAGATCACGTGTTGTACGTGCCGCACGCGCCCGAGTTGCTGCTGCCTATCCTGGAGATTGTCCCGTTGCAGCTGCTGGCCTATCACATTGCGGTGCGGCGCGGCTGCGATGTTGATCAGCCGCGGAACCTGGCTAAATCGGTGACCGTCGAGTAAAGCATGGAACCCTGCGTTTTCGCCCTCATTTCTATGGGCTGGAAGGCGGAGACCAGGGTTCGCCGTCAACAATTCTTGACCATTCCAAACATGCCGCCCCTTGCTTTCAGACCTAAAATTGCGGGATGGAACGAAAAACAATCCAGCTTGAATCATTTCGGACGAGGCGCGCAGGCTGGCTTTCCGGGGTCGCAGCTGTGGTGGTGGCGGTTCTGGGTTACTTGCTGGACAAGGTCTTCATACATGAAGGTATGCCCAGGAGCGGGACCCTGCTACTGACCAATTGCATTACCGGCCTGGTTGCCGGAGGCTTTTTCTTTTATCTGGCATGGCAGGAAAAGGCACAGCGAGAGTTGATGTGCCAGCGCATGCGCACCATTGCTGAGTTGAACCATCACATCCGCAATGCGCTGCAGGTGATCAAGTATTATGGCGCGGCGCCGGGACAGAGCCCGGAGTCCCGGCCGGTGCAGATGATCAAGGAATCGGCACACCGCATCGAGTGGGCTTTGCGGGAACTGCTGCCGCAGTATCCGGAGGATTCTTCAATCGCCCCTTCGCCCCTGCCTCCTGGATATGCGGCTGCGCACTCGGCTGATGTAAGGGTCGGAGCCTTTTCAGACCAGCCGTCGGGGTTCCGGTAGGGCGGCGCCGGCGCCGATCGGCTGAGGAGTCCTGCTTGCGCAAGCTCGGATACTTGCGCAACCGGTACAGAGCCTGATGGGCGGCGCCAACCAAGGGGTCGCAGTATAACTGGCAGAACGACGGCGCCACAGCTCGCTGCCAGCCCCCTCTGAAACGTCCCGATTTCCCAGCTTCCTTTCTCTGCAACCACACCCCAGCCAGCTTCATCTAAAGACTTGACAACGATACACTCAACTCTCATAATGTACTTTCTGATATATTGTTGAGCTTTTGTTTTCATGTATTTGTGGCCAGGAGGATCGGCGTATGGGGAAAATCATCGGAATTGATCTGGGCACCACCAACTCTGTGGTGGCCGTAATGGAAGGCGGCGAGCCCAAGGTCATCGAAAATGAAGAGGGCGGCCGGACTACGCCTTCGGTTGTAGCTTTTACAAAATCAGGGGAGCGCCTGGTGGGCCAGGTGGCCAAGCGGCAGGCGATCACCAATCCGGAAAATACCATTTATTCCATCAAGCGCTTCATGGGCCGTCGTTTTGACGAGGTCAGTGAAGAGATGAAGATGGTCCCTTACAAAGTGGTTCGGCAAGGAGACCATGTGGCAGTTTTGGCGCAGGGCAAGGAGCACACGCCTCCGCAAATCTCCGCCATGATTCTGCAGAAGCTGAAGAAGGCGGCGGAGAACTATCTGGGGCAAACGGTCACGGAAGCCGTGATCACCGTGCCTGCCTACTTCAACGACGCGCAGCGCCAGGCCACCAAGGACGCGGGAAAGATTGCCGGACTCGACGTAAAGCGCATCGTGAACGAACCCACGGCAGCGGCCCTGGCTTACGGGCTGGACAAGAAGAAGGATGAAACCATCGCAGTCTACGACTTCGGCGGCGGCACCTTCGACATTTCCATCCTTGAGGTGGGCGAGGGCGTGATCGAGGTGAAGTCCACTAACGGTGATACCCACCTCGGCGGCGACAACATCGACCAGCGCATCGTGGACTGGCTCGTGGACGAGTTCAAGAAGGACGAAGGGCTGGATCTGCGCAGCAAGGGCAACGAGATGGCCCTGCAGCGTCTGCGCGACTCGGCGGAGAAGGCCAAGATCGAGCTCTCCACCACCATGGAGACGGAGATCAACTTGCCGTTCATCACCGCCGACGCCACCGGTCCCAAGCACCTGGTGAAGAAACTGACGCGGAACAAGCTGGAGCAGATGGTGGAAAACATCATCCAGCGCTCAGTGAGTCCCAGCAAGCAGGCCCTGAAAGACGCGGGCATGGAGCCCAAGGACATCGATGAGGTGGTCCTCGTCGGCGGACAGACGCGCATGCCGCGCATTCAGGCGCTGGTGAAGGAATTGTTCGGCAAGGAGCCGCACAAAGGCGTTAACCCCGACGAAGTGGTCGCGGTAGGCGCGGCCGTGCAGGCGGGCGTGCTGGCGGGCGATGTGAAGGATCTGTTGCTGCTTGACGTGACTCCGCTGACCCTGGCCATTGAGACCCTGGGCGGCGTGGCTACGCCCATGATCCCGCGCAACACCACGATTCCGACACGCAAGACGGAAACGTTCTCGACCGCGGCTGACAGTCAGACCTCGGTAGAGGTCCACGTGCTGCAGGGCGAGCGGCCGCTGGCCAAAGACGATCGCACGCTGGGCAAGTTCCATCTGACGGGAATTCCCCCGGCTCCGCGCGGCGTGCCGCAGATCGAGGTCACGTTCGATATTGATGCCAACGGCATCCTGAACGTAACTGCGAAAGACCGGGCGACTAACAAGGACCAGAAGATCACCATTACCTCTTCTTCCGGCTTGAGCAAGGAAGAAGTGGAGCGCATGGCCAAGGAAGCCGACGCCCACGCAGCGGAGGACAAGGGCAAGCGCGAGGAGATCGAGGCCCGCAACCAGCTCGATGGCCTGGTCTACAACGTGGACAAGATGCTGAAAGAGCACGGAGACAAGATCTCCGCCGACGACAAGAGCAATGTCGAAGCCGCTTTGGCCGACGCCAAGAAGGCCGTGGAGGGCTCCGATGCCAGCATCATGAACTCCGCCCGCGACCGCCTGACTCAGGCTTCGCACAAGCTGGCGGAGGCCATGTACAAGGCCGCGCAACCGCAAGGCGCAGCTCCGGGAGCTCAGCCCGGCGACCAGCCCGGCGGCGAGGCCAAGAAGAAGGACGAAGGCGTCATCGACGCCGAGTATGTCGACGTCGACGAGAAGAAGTGAGTGGTCGAATGGTTCTGAGCGACGTAAACGGTGAAGGCGGCTCCAGTAAGGCCGCCTTTGCCACATGGCAAGACGGAAAAGCAAAAAAGGTGACACAAGTGAAGCAGTATCTGGTCGTAAAAATGATCGAAGGGTTGAATCAGGCGGCGAGCCTGATGGCTCTGCCCGGCTTCTATTCACTGGAGGCCGCGCAGGAGTTGGTGCTGAAGGCGCTGGCCATGGAGCCCCAGTCGAAGTACGTGATCCAGGAGGTCGGCGCGGCGTAAAGTTTAGCACCACGCAGGACCCGAAGGAGCACAAGGGCTTATCTCTAAAAATGCCTCTTCGTGATTCTTTGCGTTCTTCGTGGTTAATTTTTTGCTGGAGTGCGAATGAGATACATGAAGCGGCGCGGTCTCAAGCTGTTTGCGATGGCAGCCTTGTTGCCTATGATCAGCTCGGCTGTCGTGGCTCAAAACATCAAACCGGAGACGGCGTCCGCCGCCACTACGGCCGCCACCGATCCCACCGGCCAGCAGGTCATCGAGAGGGTCCGCAACTTCCTGGCCAACGTTCCCCGGAACGATCCCAGGGTGTTTGAGGACTTTTTCGCCGATGACGTGATCTACACCCGTTCCGCCGGCGTAACCGTCAGCAAGCCGGAGATCATCAAGAACATTGATGTGCGCAAGGCCAATGAGCCGCAGGCCAAATATGACGCCGACGACTTCACCGTTCATTCCTACGGCGACACGGCGGTCGTCAACTTCCGGCTGATCATGCACAACGTCATCGACGGCAAAGCGCAGACTCTTTACTTCCGCAACACCGGAACGTTTCTCAAGCGCAACGGCAAGTGGCAGGCCGTGGCCTGGCAAGCGACGCGCGTGCCTCTGGTGGAGACTAAGCCATGAGCAGGCGGGGCCTGGTGCTGGGCGTGATGCTCCTTGCGGGAATTGCGCTCGCCCAATCCACCACGGCTCCCTTAGGCGCCCGGTTGAAGCTCAAGTGGCAGGGCGACACCGTGCGCTTTACCGAGAGCGGGCAAGGGCACGAGGTCTCGATCCACGAAGTCTCGATGAAAGATCAGTTCGCCGCCGTCAGACTGGATACCGTGGTGCTGCAATCGGCCAAGGAAGCGAATGGATCTATCTACTTGCTGCTGGACGTCACCGGGCCGTCCAAGCTGCCGCGCGACAGTCATCAATGCGGCGGGGGCAACGAATCCAACCTGATCTGGCTGAAGCTCGACAAAGACTGGAAGACCCAGGACGCGAAGAGCTTTCTCTACGATTCGTGCTGGACGGACGGCGCAGCGGTCATCGATCCGCCCAGGTGGAAGGGCGACACGCTGCAGGCCTCAACCCTTGATAAGGTGGTGACGTACACTTACAAACATCCTGAGGCCGGGTCAAAGTAGTCGACGCGGAGAAATAACCGGCGCCAGCCAACTGGTTCGGCGCTCTTGCGAAAATAGATGGCAACCACACAACAAAAGGACTATTACGGAATTCTGGGAGTAAAGAAGGGCGCTTCTCCGGAAGAGATCCGCAAGGCTTTTCGCAAGCTGGCGCGCAAGTACCATCCTGACGTCAATCCCGGCGACAAGAAGTCCGAGGAGAAATTCAAAGACCTGTCCGAAGCCAACGACGTCTTGAGCGATCCCAAGAAACGCAAGATTTACGACCAGCTCGGCTTTTACTCCGACAATATCGACCCGGCCGCCGCCGAGGCTTATGCGCGCGGCGGAGGCTTTGGCGCCGGCGGCTTCGGCGCAGGACCGCAGGGAGCGGGCCGCAGCCAGGGCGAGGGCGTGCCTTTCGATTTCAGCGGCTTCGATTTTTCCGACTACGCGGGCGGCGGGGCCGGACGGCAGGGCGCAGGCGGAGGCTTCCGCGATATTTTCTCCAGCATCTTTGGCGGAGGCGGCGCAGGCGCCGGCATGGCGCAGCAACCGGAGCACGGCACCGACCTGGAGTACCAGGTCAGTATCGGCTTCTGGGACGCGATTCGCGGCACGGTGATGAAGCTGAATATTACCCGCCAGGACACCTGCCACAACTGCGGGGGCAAAGGCGTGGTGGGAGCGGAAGGCACCTGCCCGGATTGCAAAGGCAGCGGCCAGACCACGCAGACTCGTGGACGGATGAAGTTCAACTCCGCCTGCGCGCGCTGCGCTGGCACGGGAAAAGCTCAGACCATCTGCCCGGTGTGCCACGGGGAAGGCCTGGTGGAGCGCACCGAACCGCTGGAGGTGCGGGTCAAGGCCGGCACGCGCGACGGTCAGCGCATCCGCATTGCTGGAAAAGGCAACGCCGGTCCGCGCGGCGGAGCCACCGGCGACCTCTACATTATTATCCGCATCGGCGAGCATCCGGTGTTCGGTCGCGATGGCGACGACATCTACGTCACCGTGCCGGTGGCCGCGTGGGAGGCAGCGCTGGGAACCAAGATTGAAGTTCCCACCATCGACGGCCGTTCGCAGCTGCGGGTTCCGCCGGGGACGCAGAGCGGGCAGAAGCTCCGCCTGCGCGAAAAAGGCGTTCCTTCGGCGACCCAGGACGGCAAGCGCGGCGACGAGATTGTGGAGATCAGGATCGTGGTGCCCGAGGCGCGCGACTTGAAGGTTCGTGAATTATGGCAGGAAATGCAGAAGCTCAACGCCGGCGATCCGCGCAGCGAGTTGTGGTCGAAGGTTTGATTCTGCAGACGCCGCGGCTTCTTCTGCGGGAGTTCAACCCGCAGGACGCCGCCGCGCTCGAGCCGGTGCTCGGTGATCCGGTGGCGATGGAATGGTATCCCGAGCCGCTCGACCGCCGCGGCGTGGAGAGCTGGATTCGCAGGAACCTCGATCGCTATCAGCGCAACGGACACGGTCTCTGGGCCATGCTGCTGAAAGATTCCGGGGAACTGATCGGCGATTGCGGATGCACCATCCAGGATGTGGAGGGAAAGAATGAAATGGAGGTCGGCTATCACGTGCGACGCGACCTGTGGCGCCGCGGTTATGCCACCGAAGCCGCGCGAGCCTGCATGGATTATGCCTTTAGCACGCTGGGGGCAAAGCGCGTAATCTCCATGATCCGGCCCGAAAATGTGCCGTCGCGGCGCGTAGCGGAAAAGAATGGCATGACCTGCGAGAAGATCATTTTCTGGCACGGATATGATCATTGCATCTACGCCAAAGCGAGAACCGCATCATGACTCCGAAGCGTAAATCCAAAGGCGCGTACATGATCTCAGCGGTCGCCGAGATGTATGAGATCCATCCGCAGACCCTGCGCCTGTACGAGCGCGAAGGTCTGCTCAAACCCTCACGCACCGAGGGCAACACCCGCCTCTATACGGAAGACGATCTGCAGCGCCTGGAGTTCATCCTGAACCTGGCCCGCGACCTGGGGGTGAACATCGCCGGTATTGCCATCATTCTTCAAATGCGCGAGCGCATGGAGGTCATGAACCAGCAGATGCAGGAGTTCGTCCGCTTCGTGCAGCAGGAAGTTTCCTATCGCGCCAGCCATGCTCACGCCGATCCCAGCCAGGGCGCGATTGTTCCCATTAGAAAATCAGGAATGCCGATCCCGCCGAAAGACAAGCGCAGATAACTACTTCTGCTTCGCCAGCCAATCGATAAAGAGCTGTTCCAGCGGCTTGTCTTTGCTGCGCATCACGTGGCGCAGCGTGTGGCCGGTAGCCAGGTGGCACACTTCTTCAGCCATATTCTTGATGTGGTCTCCGGCGCGCTCCAACGCCGTGGCCATGGCCAGCACGTGCAGGCTGCCGTGGGCCTTGAGGCCCTCGGGATTTTCCGTGTGGCGGACCACCAGCAGGTTGCGCATGCGGTCGATCTCAGAATCACTGCGCAGAACGCGCAACGCCTCGTCGATATCGCGGGAGGTGATGGCCGGCCCGATCTGCGCGAGCATGTTCTCCACCAGGCAGGCCATGCGCGTGAGTTGTTCCACGTCCTCCATCTCCAGGCGGTTGCGCAGGATGGCGGAGCGCTCGGCGAAGCTGGCGATCAGGTCTCCGATGCGCTCCAGGTCGAGCATGATCTTCATGGAGGCCAGCAGTTCGCGCACCCTGGCCGGATCCACCTGGGTGATGGTGCTGGCCAGCTCTTCATCGAGCTCGCGGTCCAGGTCATCCAGCTTTTCTTCACACGCGCGCACCTCGTGCAACGAAGCGGGCGAGCCGTTGATGAGTCCATTCAGCGCGTGGGAAACGGCATCGCGGGCGATCAGGCAGGCCTGGCGGGTCTTCTCCGTCAGGTCCAGGATGGCGAAGGGCTTTACGGCGGGCACTCCAGAAGAACTCATGGAAATCACTTCGGGCTTTCGAAACGGTAACCGGTGCCGCGAACGGTCTTTAGATAGCGCGGCTGCTCGGGGTCCTGCTCGATCTTCTCGCGCAGCTTGCGGACGTAAACGTCCACCGAGCGAGGGCTGACGAAGGTGGTCTCTTTCCACACCGCGTCGAGGATCTGGTCGCGGGTAAAGACGCGGCCGGCGTGCTGCGCCAGATAGTGCAGCAGCCGGAACTCGGTGGCGGTGGTGGTAACGAATACACCGCGCACGCTGAGGGTCATGGCCGCGGCGTCAATTTCCAGGTCGCCCATGTTGATGGAATCCGGCGCCAGCGGCGCTTCGCAGCGCCGCAACACGGCCTTGATGCGGGCCAGCAGTTCCCGCGGGCTGAAGGGCTTGGTGATGTAGTCGTCGGCGCCCATCTCCAGGCCCAGAATGCGGTCGGCCTCAGCGGTCTTGGCGGTGAGAAAAACAATGGGCGTGGCCGCCAGCGGCGAGCCTGATTGGCGGACGCGGCGGCAAAGTTCCAGGCCGTCGCCGCCGGGAATCATGATGTCGAGGAGCATCAGCGAGGGACGTTCTTTGAGGGCGTCAGGCAGAACGTTGGCAGTTCCGCTGTAGGTGCGCACGCGGTAGCCGGCGCCTTCCAGTTGATGGCGGAGAAGGCGGGCGATATCCAGATCGTCCTCAACCACGAAGATCTTCTGACTCGCGTTGCCGTCCAAATCCGCGGCATGGCGCCGTACTTCTTCTCCGACCGGACGTCCTCGCATGATCCAGCCCATGTGCGAGCCAGAGTACATGGCTGATGTTAAAGGAAGATAAAAAGGCCGGGCGCGCGAGGCTTCACTTCGCGCGTAGGGCCTGCGGTGCGGAGATCACGGCAGAACGAGGCGCTTTGCTGTACCAGTCCTGAAAGGCCAGCACCGTCCACAGCGCGAATTCCCAGCTCTTGTCGCCGGCCACGTGCTCCTGCCAGCTCTGGCGAATGGGACCGGCGCGCAGCAATCCATGCTGTTCCAGCGCCGCGGGCGAAAGCAGCTCTTCTGCCCATTCCCGCAGCGGGCCGCGCAGCCACTCGCCCAGGGGAATGCCGAAGCCCATCTTGGGCCGCTCGATCAGGCCGGCGGGAACATACTTGTCGAGCACCTGGCGCAGCGCCCACTTGCTCACGCCGTTGCGAATCTTGTAATGGAGCGGCAATTGCCACGCGAACTCCACCACGCGGTGATCGATGACGGGAACACGAACTTCAAGACTGACCGCCATGCTGGCGCGATCGACCTTGGTCAGGACATCGTCAGGCAGATAGTTGACCAGGTCGGTGAACATCATGCACTCGTAGAAGTCACCGGCGCCGCTGAGAGCGCTGATCGAGTTCAACACGTTTTGCGGCTCGCGTGAATCGGGAACCAGGTCTTCAGGCGCGTCCCAGCCGGAGATCACGCGCAGGTACAAGTCCTCTTTGGTTCCCTTGGCGAGATAGTCAGCGACGCGGCGGCCGGTGTCCTTGGGATTGCGCAGGTGCAGCCTCTTGGGAAGCAGCGGGCGGGCCAGCCTCACGCCGCGATCGAAGGCGGAGCCGGAGAGAGAGGCGATGCCTCTGGCCGCGATCCCGCGCAGCCGCCGCGGCATCCATCCCATGGTCTTCCAGACCAAGCCGGCGCGCTCATAGCGGGCGTAACCGCCAAAGAGTTCGTCGCCGCCATCGCCGGAGAGGGCCACGGTCACGCTTCCTCGAGCCAGCCGGGAGACCAGGAAGGTGGGGATCTGCGAGGAGTCGGCGAACGGCTCGTCGTAGAGGCTGGACAGCGACGGTATGACCGCCAGGGCATCGTGGGGCGTGACGTAGAGTTCGGTGTGATCCGTCCCCAGACGCGCGGCGACTTTTTTGGCGTGCGCTGCCTCGTTGTACCGCTGTTCGCGAAAGCCGATGGTGTAAGTCTTGATCGGACGGCTGCTCTGCGCCTGCATCAGCGCGACCACGGCGCTGGAGTCAATGCCACCGGAGAGAAAAGCGCCCAGAGGGACGTCGGCGATCATGCGCAGCCGCACGGCGTCCATCAGCCTGGCCTGGAGCTGCTCCACGGCTTCTGAGTCCGGGCCTTGAAACGGCGATTGAAGGCCCTTCATGGCAACTTCCTGCGCCGACCAGAAGACGCGCTCCACCGGATCACCCGCGGGAGAGTGAAGCTCGACCATCGTACCCGGCCGCAACTTGCGGAGACCGCGATAGATGCAGTGCGGCGAGGGAACATAGCCGTGGCGGATGTATTCGGCCAGGACGTCGCGGTCGATCTCGCCCTGAAAATCAGGATGCTGCCAGATGGCCTTCAACTCCGATGCGAAGACAAAATCGCCGTCGACCCAGCCGTAGTAAATGGGCTTGATGCCCAGGCGGTCGCGGACCAGGAAGAGCCGCCGTTCGCGGCAGTCCCAGAGAGCGAAGGCGAACATGCCCACGAAGCGGCCCAGCGCGGCTTCCAGCCCCCAGTGCTCGATGGCCTCGAGCATGACTTCGGTGTCGGAGTGGCCGCGCCAGGAGCGGGCGCCAAGTTCCGCGCGCAGCTCTTCATAGTTGTAGACTTCGCCGTTGAAGATGATGGCGTAGCGGCCGGAAGCGGAAAACATGGGCTGGTGGCCTTCGCGGGATAGGTCAATGATCGAGAGCCGGCGAAAAGACAGGCCGATTCCGCTCTCGGGATCGAAGAATGCGCCGCTGTCGTCCGGACCACGATGCGCCAGAGACTGGCCCATGCGATTCAGGGTCGCCAGGGGATCGTCGGGCCTGCGCCTGCTCCGCCAGAATCCGGCTATGCCACACATTACAGCCCATTTTAAACCGCGCGCAGCGGGATCAATCGCCGGTCGGAAAACTATCGCCGCGATGCGGGGTTGATGATGAGCACGCCGGGTGGCGCGGATCCGTGGCTAGCGGGGCAGGGTCGCGGCGTGTGTTAGACTGAAAAAGGTCTCTCCGGGAAGCCTTTCCCGTTTCCTTCCCAAAAAGGGCGCGTAGCTCAACTGGCAGAGCAACTGACTCTTAATCAGTAGGTTGAAGGTTCGATTCCTTCCGCGCTCACCATCTTTTCAATAACTTACCGGGGTCCCATTTTCAGGTGTGCCGTAAAGTGTGCCGTAAAACTTTTTTCAAGCTCTCGGCTCTGCTTTTACGCCACCCTGGTTTGAGTTGAGGGCCGCGCGAACGATATCAAGCTCAGGATGCTGATAACGCAACGCGGTCTTAAGATCCTTGTGTCCCATGACTTTCATGACGGCCTTCAGATTGCCGGTTCGCGCAGTGATCACAGTCCCGAAGTCATGCCGACCGCAATAGAGAACAAGACTCTTCGGAAGGCCGGCTTTCTCCCGAGCTTCCGCAAAATGCTTTGCGATCGAATTCAAGTATGGAAGCTTGGCATTTTCCCGTCGCGCCGGAAACACCCATCCCTCCTTCCTCTCAACACCTTTCTTGTCACGGCAGCAACGGCGTAGGATTTCAAAAACTCTATCGCTCATTGGAATCGTTCTCCTTCCCTCGGGCGTTTTGCTATCGGGAATGAAAATGCTCCGTGTCCGCCAATCGATGTTCTCGATCCGCATTTGATAGAGTTCCCTTCTGTTCCGCATTCCGGTATCGCGCATCAACCTGACGATGTCCGAGAAAAGCTGCAGGCTCTTTGGCCCCCAACCGCATTGACCGCCAGCGGCAAGCAATCTCTTTTCGGATTCCTCATCCAGTCTTTGCTCGCGTCCAAACTCGGGCAGGAGTTTCATTTTAGGAGTCTTTCGAACCAGCTTCTTGTCCTCCGCCTTATGCAGCATTCTGCGAAGCGTCCTGAGTGCGCAGTTGGCGTTTGATGCGGACCCCGGGAAGATGATTTTCTCTGCAACTTCTGACGTGATCTGATCAATCCGCATTCGTGCTAACACCGTCTTTGCGAGAAGCCGCCACCCATCGCGGTAATAGGATTTGGTCTTCTCAGCCCTTCTTGCTTCCCTCACCCACTGCAAGAACTCTCCCGAGAACTCGCCCAGAGTAGGCAATTTCTTGGGCAGCGGGTCGTCTCCTTCCAGGGCTTTTGCCAGCTTTAGCGCGGCTATTTTGCCCGCTCTTGTGTAGTTTGTCTCTTGTGTTGACCCGCGATAGCGTTGCCCTCGTACCGCAAAGTCAAACCAGTAAAACGACGATCTGCGTTTCTTAAAGAGCTTCACGAATCTCCTCCATTGCAGCCCGCACGGAAGCGATTCGCGTGTTCTCCTGAATGTATTCCAAGAGAACCTTAACATCATAGCTGACGCGCCCTTCGATTTCGATCCAGTTGGGGCCGGCCCCTTCATAGCGCCAGCGCTTTAATGTGGCGGGAGATCGTCCCAGAATCTCGGCCGCTCTGTGGGTATTGACCAACTCGGGGATATGAAGATTTGCAGCAAGGGCTGGTGTGCGAGGCATTTTTGTTTCTCCATTCGGCTGAAAGTCATTCACCGATCGGCCAAGGTCGGCCAATTGGCGGTTGCGCATGACAGTAGGGCAGGTCTCAATTTCGATCAAAACAGACCGATTTGACCGAAATTTCATTCGGCCTTACTTTTTTCACGCTCGGACCAGGGAATCGACCGGGCGGGAGGCCAGGATGTTTTCATCCGTTCAGGAGGTCAGGGCCGGTCTACGGAAGGCGGGCTATATCGCTGATTCTGCCACTGTCACAACGGTCTTTCTCGCCAGTTCGCTGCATCGACCTGTGCTCTCAGAAGGACCGGCCGGCAGCGGCAAGACCCAACTTGCGTACGCGGTTGCTCAAGCCGCCAATACCAGCGTAGAGCGCCTGCAGTGCTACGAAGGAATCGGCGAAGACAAGGCCATCGGGAAGTTTGACGAATCACTGCAAAGACTGTGCATAGAGCTGAAGGCGAAAGCCGCCGGAGTTGATTGGGAGCTGCTTAAGAGCGAATTGCACGGTGAGCAGTTCTTTTGTGCGGGGCCGCTCCTTCGCTCGCTGCAATACGAACGGCCTTGCGTTCTGCTCATTGACGAGTTGGACAAGGTGGGCCACGCGTTCGAGGCCATGCTGTTGGAAATACTGAGCGTGTGGAGGCTCAGCATTCCCAAGTTAGGAACGATTCACGCCAGGAGTATCCCCTTCGTTGTGCTTACCTCCAACGAAGACAGACGCATTGGGGATCCATTGCGCCGGCGCAGCTTCTATCTGCGAGTCGAGCACCCGACGGCGGAACGCGAGGCAGAAATTGTGGCCATGCGAACCCGAGATTCCGCACGCGAATTTAACGCTGGAATGGCGGGCCTGGCTAAGGCGCTGCGCGGCTGGAGTCTGGAGAAACCGCCTTCTCTCGCAGAGATTCTGGATCTTGCTCACGCTCTCAAAGTTCTCGGTGCGGAAAGGGTTACGCCAGACATGAGAGATATTTTGCTGCCTTTGCTGGCGAAAACGGAAGCCGACCGGCGCAAACTCCTCCTGCGGGACGGATTTGCAAGCCTGGTCCATGACGCGCAGCAATATGCGGCGCAAAGTTTGGAACGGGACACGTAAATGATAAGAAGCTGGCTTCTCGCACTGTTCCTGGTTGCGGCTTCCGAACTTCCGGGGCAATCGAAGAAAACGAATCGGACAGATCGTGATCAAGCCGAATACTACGCCGCTGCCTACGGACGGCACTACGGGGTTCCAATTGCCCTCGTGCGGGCGATCATCGAGCAAGAATCCAATTGGCGCGTCTGCGTCGTGTCTTCCAAAGGAGCTAAAGGGCTTATGCAGCTGATGCCCGAGACCGCGCGCAGATTGGGAGTTCGAGACAGCTGCAATGCCGAGCAGAATATTTCCGGAGGCGTGCGCTATCTGGCCTGGCTGATGCGGCTGTTTCATAGCGACCTCAGGCTTGTGGCCGCGGGTTATTACGCCGGTGAGGACATCGTCGCCCGACGCGGTCTGTCGTATCGGAATCCTGATGTTGTGGCCTATGTCTCCAGAATCAGGGCCACTTACGTGCGCTTTACCAGGATCGACAAGGATTTTAAGCAAACCAACTGGAAAAGAGATATGCGATGAAAATTCGGACGAGTTTGGTGCATCTCACAACCATAACCTTTCTGCTTGCCGCGAGAGCCGTAGCCCAAGTGGAGGCTCCTCCAGCGCGAATTGTAACTCTGGCACTCGATGCCCAGAGCGTTACACTGCTTCACCTTCGCCCCGGCTTCATCAGCTCGGTTCGCCTGCCCGAGGAGGTGAGCTCCGTCGTCCTTGGTGACCCGGTCGCGTTTAAAGGCGAGCATTCAGAAGCAGAACCGCGCTTGGTCTTCTTCAAACCAACAATCGCGAGGCCGGCAAGAACAAACGCGCTAATCACAACCCGGACGGGACGCGAAGTCTCCTTGACTCTGGTAAGCGAGGGAAGCATGGCGCATGGCGAGCCTGTCGATTACGTCCTTGAATATCAGTCCCAGCGTAGCTTTCTGGTCGAGAGCGCCCGTTCGAGTTTCGTCATCGGCGAAACCAGGAAAATCGCCGAGGACTCGCGAAAGGGCGCTGCGGGCGCCAGCGAGGCCGATGCTATGTTGGAATCATCAAAGGGCGCAGTCAGCGACGTCATCGCCTGGCAGGGCCGAGATCTGCGAGTTGGTGTGCGCGGGATCGAAGAGAAGGGCCAGGAGGTCACGGTGGTCTTCGCTGTTGTAAATGCCTCCCCACGGACGATTGAATTACTTCCGCCTCAGGTACAGCTCGCCGGACCATCGAGCCACAACCACCCCAAAAAGATCAAAGCTGAACCGGTAGCGATCAAGGATTACAGGCTGGCTTCGCGACGTCTGCCTTCCGGAGCCAGCATCGATGGTGTGGTCGTATTCGAGAGGCCTCCATTTAAGGAAGGTAGAGAGCGCTTGCTTCTGCAGGTCGCGCAAGTGGAGGAAGTAGATCGCCCGGTGTTCGCGCCAATAGCATTCGTCGCCCCGGTGAAAGGAGGAGGGAAATGACCTATCCCAATGGACATGACAATTCCGGCGTGGGCGTCCAGACGCCGCCGACTAACCAGCCGGCCCAAGCCACGGCAGAACAACCAGCAGCAATCCTGCAGCCCGATCCGGTAACCCGGGCAAAGTTGCGCGCCAGGCAGAAGTTTCGGCAGAACCGATTCGTGATCATCGGCGCGGGGATGATAGTTGTGGCCTTACTGACGCTTGTAGCGACCTCAATTCCGCGCAGGCCGGTAACGACCTCCAAGAATAAAGGCGTCCCACGCTCCGGCGCTCCCCCGCAATCGCCCACGGCAGCCAGCGATAAGAGCCTATTTCCCATAACCGACTCCGGGAGACCTGCGGCAAAGGAGTCTCAGCAGGGCTTCCTGAATGAACAAGATCTTGACAAGACTGCGATGCATCAACGTGCTTCAACGGCTGGCTATGGAACGCAGTCAAGCGCTCCGGAAACACTCGGGTCGATAGCCCCTTTTGGCGGCGAAGAGCCTTGGCAGGCTCCCGCCTATCAGCCCGGCGTGGCCAGAGGCGCTGAGCTGGCGAATGTCAAAGCGGATCGGGAGACGATCGAGAAATCCTCATTTGTCTATGTGCGAAGCCTGCCGCGTTCGCAGAGCAACTCGCAGAACATAGCGATCTCGGGCAATTCGCAGCCGGAGATCGGCTTGGGTCTCGCGACGGGCACCCGATTGCGCGCACGGCTGGAGTCTGCGGCCAGCACCGCAGTGCGAACGCCCGTGCTGGCCGTGATTGAGTACAACTATGAGCACGATGGCGAGATCATCGTTCCGGCTGGAGCAAAGGCGGTCGGTCACATCCAGGAAGCGGATCGATCTGGCTATGTGAGAATTCAGTTCGAGTCGATCCTGATGCCCGACGGCGGCGCCGTACCCATTCAGGCGGAAGGCACTGATTTGGACCTGCGGCCGCTTAAGGGCAGGGTGGCGGGGAAGAACACAGGCAAGAACATTCTGATCAAATCCATCTCGGGGATCGGCGCGGCCGGAGCGATCCTAGTGGGTCGCGGCGGACTCAACCAGCCGTTGAGCGAATCCGATCTCCTGCGTGAGCGCGTGAGCAATAACATCGGCGAGGCCTCGGATGAGCAAATCTCAAGAATGACGGTGACTCAGCGCCTGGCAGTGACAGTGGCGGCCGGTACGCCCCTCTACGTTGTACTCGAACAAGCTCCGAAAGCCGCAACAGCTGCGACGGCGCCCAACGGACAAACAAGGCAACCTGGGGCGGCAAATACGGAAGAACTGCGGCAGCTCCTCCAACTGCAACGCGAGCTCAACTTGTCGACAACAAACAACTGAGTGAGCGCGAAATCTTTATTTCTGTGATGAAAGATCGGATGATTATTCGGCGCCCACGAGGTTACCTATCGAGAGTCGAAATGTCCGAGGCACTAAAAATCCCGACTTGAAGGCGACAGAGGAAACGCATGCCTTCGCGGAAATAGCGAATACCCCGATGCCAATCTACGCCGCGCAAACTTTGGGGAGTGCAGCCTCTCGTTTTTATCGGGGATTGAATGGCGGTCGCGACGAGCTGCTCAGACAATTCGCCGGGTCGCCGAATCTGAACAGCAGCAGGCGGAAGCGTATTGTTACTGCCAAAGTTTGCCAGTTGGAGAACGGCTATCTGCCGTCTGGGACCTTAGTGCAGCCGCTTATGCTTTCGCTGGCGACTTCAAGGGGGCTCCGTTCAATGATGCCCGAAGATCTCAAAGAACAATTACGCGCGTTCAACGACCACGGGGCTAAGTATCTTATCGCGGGTGCTTACGCTTTCGGTGTTCACGCGGAGCCATGTGCCACCAAGGATCTCGATATTTTCATCCGCTCGGACGCAGAAAACAGCAGGCGGATCCGGTTAAGGTTTTCGACTAAGAGGCTCGATGAACGTTTCCTGGCTTTGTGCTTCTTTCAGTAAACGGTCGGACATTCTGGTTCAACTGGAAGAAATTGTCGGGATCGTATTTTGACTTAACTGCCACCATGCGGCTCCATCGTTCCCGATATGCTTCTGGCACACGGTCTTGTTCATCACCGCTCATGAAATTGACGTAGACTCCGGGCTTCATGGCGGGCCGAAGCGTATCGAAGAGGTGCCGGACCCAGGCCATGTTGCTCTCATCGTCAGACCCATCTGCCCAGTTGGCGAGTAAAGTCAGGACGAATGGCGCACTGCGATCTCCGAAGGCCGTTTCTTTCGCTTCAATCTGGGACGCGGTACCTCCAAGATAAGCGAGTTCGATAATGGTTTCTGACGAGGGAAGCGTGGTAACAGCTTCAAGCATGCTGTCGAAGCTGCTGGCGCCAAGGTGGCTGAAATAACCCGATTTGGTGTAGTAGCGGCGGCCGTGGGGAAAATCAGAATCAGCCAGAGTTTGCAAGTCTAAGAACGAAACGGTCTGACTCCTTACAGAATCGGGTTCGCACATCGAAACCGCTTGCTCAAGGTATGGCCGTCCTGCTTCCGGATCACCTGACCACAGCAAGGAACTGCTGGCAACGGGGCGACCGCGGAGTTTGCAGGGTACTTTCTCGGTGGATGGGGCCAGCCGCAGATTGATGTTCCATTTCAAATCGAATGGAGCGCCCGGCATCACGTCGCTCCAGCGCTCAAGCAGAGGACGAATTCCAGATTCGGAAATTAACCCCTCGGCGAGCACGACGGAGGTAAGCGGATGGAGCCTTACCTCAAATTCTGTGACTACGCCGAAGTTCCCGCCACCACCGCGCAAAGCCCAAAACAAATCATCGTTCTCTTTGGAATTCGCGCGCACAAGCGACCCGTCCGCGGTGACGAGGGTGAACCCCTCGACGTTATCACACGATAGTCCGAATCTTCGCGTAAGCCAGCCTGTGCCCCCGCCCAGAACCAGGCCAGCAGCCCCGGTATGGGATACCACACCGGAAGGAAAAACCAGCCCCGCTTTCTGCGTAGCCGCATCCACAGTTCCCAGCAGGCAGCCGCCTTCGAATCGCGCCCGCTGACCCTCAGGATCCACAACCACCTGCCGCATTTTCGATAAGTCAAGCACCAGGCCGTCATCGCATGTGCTGAAACCGGCAAGGCTATGTCCCCCACAACGGATGGCGGTAAGAATTTCGGCCTCCGCGGCGGCTTGCACGGCAGCTTGTACGTCGCCGACGCCAGCGCAGCGCGCGATCAGTCCAGGCCTCCGATCGAACATGCCGTTCCACACGCCGCGGATTTTGTCGTAGGGATCGTCGCCCGGACGCACCAGATCGCCCTTGAATCGTTGATGAAGAGAGGCGTAGAGCTCGTCGCCGGCTTTGGTCATCGCATGCTCTCTTTGCGTTGGCGCCGCTGCATATACAGAAGAGAGATCATGCCCAGGAAAACTGAAAAGGCCGGCACCGACCATCGCAGATCCTCAACGAAGAACGTTGCCGCGACAATCGCAAGCAATAAGAAAATGCCGATCAGCGTAAACAACGGGTGTGCCGGCAGACGCATGGGCAGCCTCAAAAGGCGCTCACCAGTCAGTGCTCTTCGAAAGCGGAGGTGCGTGCTGAGAATTACCAGCCACACGAAAAGCATTCCTGCAACGGCTATGCCGTAGAGCAAAAGAAAGGCATTCTTCGGAGCAAAGATGGCCAGCAGAATTGCAGCGACAATCCCCGCAGTGGAAACCAGCAACGCGCGTTGCGGCACCCCTTTGTGGCTCACCGTGCCCACCCATTCAGGGGCATAGCCTCCCCGGCCCAAGGAGAAGAGCATTCGTGTCGAAAGATAAAGGTTGGTGTTCACGCTGGAAAGAGCCGCAGTAAGCACAACAAAATTCATGACTCCGGCTGCAAACGGAACGCGCGCCGCGGTAAACGCGGTTACAAAAGGACTGCCGGAAAGAGTGGAAGAACCGCCGGCCTGGGTCCACGGAACCATAGTTACCATAATCGCAATCGCCAGCACGTAGAATCCAATGAGCCGAAAAACAATGTTCCGCATGGCTCGTGGAATCGTAACTTTCGGCCGCTCAGCTTCTCCCGCGGTGACGGCAATGATTTCCACTCCCATGTAACTGGTGACGGTGATCGTGAGGGAAAGCCACACTCCCTTCCACCCGCGGGGAAAAAATCCGCCATAATGTGTCAAATTCCCCAAACCAAGCGCCTGTCGCGCACCAATACCGAAGATCAGTGACAGCCCCACGATGATGAAAGTCACGATGGCTGCAACTTTAATCATCGCAAACCAGTATTCAAACTCTCCCAGGCGGTTGACCTGCATGGAATTGAGCGCCACCAGGGCGGCTGAAACCAGTACCACCCAGATCCATTGGGGAACGGAAGGGAGCCAGAAAGAAATGTAGATACCGGCCGCGGTTACTTCAGCGCCAATGGCAATGATCTGCGCCACCGCATACGCAGTCCGAACGGAAAAACCTGCCCAGGGGGTGAGATATCTCTCCGCGTAAACTCCGAATGCGCCGGCCACCGGATGAATGACTGCCATCTCCGCCAATGCATACGACATGATCAGGGCAATAAATGCACCCAGCAAATACGAAAGAATCACCGCGGGACCGGCCAGCCGGATGGTCACGCTGCTTCCCAGAAACAAACCCACACCGATAGCGCCGCCGATGGCCATCATGGTGAGCTGCCTCTGGCCCAGGCGCCGCTGCAGGCCTTCCCCCTCCGGCCTGGATAACTGCTCCATGGGCCCGGTTCCAGCATTGGAGACCCTGCGATCTGTCATGGGCGCTCAACGCCAGCGGGTTCACGGGCCAGCAGGTCGATGTTCTTCCTGAGAATTTCTACTACCGCTTTGACGTCGTCAAGCGTGTTATAGACATGGAAGGAGATACGAAGTCCGTCATGCCGGTTCGATGCCACGATGTCGCTTTCTGCAAGTTTCTGCACCAGCAAATTGGAATCTTTGGACCGCAAAACCACCAGCGGTCCGGCGCTGTCTGCGGGCGTCTTGGCGCAGATACCCAGATCAAGGGCGTGCTGCAACAATGACTGCGTCAAAGTCTTCACGTGGCCGGCTACGTTCTCCATGCCGGCATCGCGAAGCAGCTGGATTCCCGGCATCGCGGCATAGACGTTCGGCACGGGCGGAGAGCCAGTCTCGAACCTCCGCGCGGTAGGCGACAGATCGATGTGCTGGGGATCGAATGCGAAAGGATTGCTTTGCGCAAACCATCCCGTAACGGTGGGGGCCAGCGCCGAAACAAGCTCTCTGCGCACGTACATGAAAGCCAGACCGGGAGGTCCGAGCAAATACTTGAGGGTGCCAGTTACGTAAAAGTCCAGGCCGAGCGCCTTCACATCGATGGGACGAGTTCCGCAGTCCTGATAGTCATCGAGCATCACCAAAGCGCCGGAACTGTGGGCGATTCCCGTGATGGCTCCTACCTCGGAACGAAAACCGTTTTTGAAACAGACGTGGGTGAGTGGCACAATGAGGGTGTTGCGATCAATCACCTCTTCATAACTGGAAGCGGGAATGAGTTCGTGTTGCGCCTTCACAAATTGCACGTCAGCGCCACGCGTTCTTTGCGCGAGCCAGACATGCCCCATGGTGGGAAATTCGAATTCTCCCATGACGACTTTTGTCCGCTCGCGGAAACTCAACGCGCTGGCAATGCTGTTAATGCCCGCTGAAGCGCTCGTCAGAACTGCAACTTCGTCGGGGCTGGCGTTGATGAATTGCGCAAAGGCGCTCCGTGCAGATTCATACCGCTCCACCCACAGTTCCCACGGCGAGCCCTGCTCATGCCAGCTGGCAATGTAGTCCTCGAGTCCGGCCTGGACGTCAGTCGAGAGCGCTCCCTGAGAGCAGCTGTTGAGATAAATCTTGCGATCGAAGATGGGGAAGCGCGAACGAATCTCCTGAACTTGCTCGGCGGTTAGCATATTCTCTCTGTACACGATGGTTCGAGGGCAGACTGCTGTCTTTGCTGAATCATGCTCAAGCCATTTCCGCTAGCGCATTGCCAAACACGCGAATCTCTTCCAAGGTGTTGTAGTGCACCAGAGACGCCCGAACTGCTCCGCTCTCCGTCTTAAGTCCCAATCGCTGCATCAACCGTGGCGAATACATGTGACCATCGCGTACAGCGATGTTCTGACCTGCCAGTCGTTCTGCAACTTCAGCCGGTGACCTGCTCGCAAGATTAAAACACAACGTGGGCGTTCGGCGCGAAACCGCATCCTTCGCCGCGATGCCGTAAACGCAAGCACCAACCTTGTCCAGTACATCCAGCATGGCGCTGGAAAGTTGCCCTTCGTACTCTCGGATCGCTTCGGTGGCCGCTACAAGAGCGGCGCGTCGGGAAGCCGTGGCAGGGTCGAGGAATCGCCCAAGGTCTTCCAAATACCGCACGGCGGCATCCATGCCGGCAACATTCTCGTAGATATACGTGCCAATCTCCAGCTTGGCGGGGGCGGTATCAGGAATAAAATCCTCACGGAACGTGGGCAGAGCATTCAGCGCTGCCAGACGTCCCCAAAGAAATCCCATGTGCGGAGAGAAGATTTTGTAGCCGGAACACACCAGGTAATCGCAGCCGAAAGCCTGAACGTCAATCGGCCCGTGTGGACCGTAGTGTACGGCGTCTACAAACACCTCGGCGCCGACGGCATGTGCCTTTTTGGAAACTTCAGCAACATCAAGAATGGATCCAATTGCGTTGGAAGCCAGTGTACAGGCGACGACTCGAGTTCTCGCAGAAACCAAACGGTCCAGGTCTTCGGGGTGAAGTCGGCCATCCTCCCGGAAATGCCACCAAACGATCTTTGCACCCTCACGCTCCAGCGCCAGCCACACCGCGATGTTGGCTTCATGGTCAAGGTCCGTCACAATGACCTCGGTCCGTTCTTTCAAGGTCTGGCCGATGGCGATGCTGATGAGCCGCATGAATGACGTAGCGTTCATCCCGAAGGAAATCTCATCGGCGTGCCAGGCGTTTACCAGCAGGGCCACGCTTTGCCGTGCTTGCGCAATCGTCTCATCAACTTCCTGGGATTGCTTGTAACGACCGCCTCTTTGGACATTTCGATAAAGAAGGTGGTTGGCAACAGCCTCCAGAACCGTCTGGGGCGACTGTGCTCCTGCCGCGTTATCAAAAAAGATGAAACCGTTTTTCAGGGCCGGAAATGAAGCGCGGACCCTATCGATCGGAAACTCTGCCATGGTCAGAAACAATAATACCGGGGGGCCGGCCCTCCCAATTCAGGTTTCTCAGTTTGCCCTTGGGGCCCGATTAGCCTGTCGCACATCCCTGCCAGCGGCCACCCAACTACGGCTCAGCTTCCGCTATGAGACTCCGTCGCAATGAAGTCTGTCTTTCGCTGGCTTCTTAACTTAAAAAGCTCGCCCGAACGGACCTGTTTATGTTCGGGCGCATGAATTCAACCAACCGGTCCATCATGGATTATTTTCTGGTGTCCAGCCTGAAGGTTTCATCTTTCGCAAAACAGATAGCGCCTCAGAGGCCTTAGCACAGCTGGAAAAAGATGCGTTTGACGTTGCGCTTATGGATGTCCAGATGCCAGAGATGGATGGCTTTGAGGCCACAAGAGCCATCCGCCAAAAAGAGCAGACTAGTGGAAACCACCTCTCGATTATTGCTTGACGGCGCACGCAATGAAGGGAGATAAAGAGCGCTGCTTGGCGGCAGGGATGGATGGATATCTTTCCAAACCCCTTCAGTCTGCCGAGCTATTCGCGGCAGTTGAGTTGACGAGTGTTGGCAAGCGCAACGCCGACGCTCTTATCGAGTAAGGATCAGGCCTGGGCATGAGGTACGCAGGTCATGATATCTTTACTATACTTCTGCAATTATGGAAACATACCACCGTGCTAAGCAAGAAAAACGCAGAGCAAGTCACTAGACCAGCTTAAGGACCCGCCACAAATCTTAGGGCGGCTTTGGAACAACGCGAGTTTTTGGGTTCTGAACGTTTCAGCGCGTGATACGCTCCCGTGCACATTTCCTCTTTTTAAGGAAGGGGTCTCAGATGGCGTTGGTTCTGTACGCCGGCATCAGTCCAACACTCGCGTACACTCGTCGCCTGCTCTTGGAGGACGGCGGCCACACGGTTATTACCGTTCTTAGTGATCTTCAGCTTGCCGAGACCTGCCGACAACAAAAATTCGATGTCGCTATTATTACTCACACCGCTACGCCGCGGCTGAAGCAAGAATGGCTCTCCACGATCCGGGAGCTTTGTCCCTCTGCCAGAATCCTGGAGTTGCATCGCCAGAACGCGGATCCGACTCTTCCTGGGGCCGACGCATCCTTAGAAATTGGCCACCCTGAGAAGCTTGTTGCCAGCGTTACAGTGCTTGCCAAGAGATAGAAATGAAGGCGGTTAGGGACGACAAATCCCGATACCTCATGCCGATGGAGAGATCTGCTCGAACCATATGTGGTGTCTCTTCTTTTAAACGGTCGCCGAGAAGAACACGATCGAGGTCGTAATGTTCCAGGGACTGAATCGGCTGTTTTTTCGGCTCGTAAATCGGCCCTCTCTCCCAAACATCAAGGTCCCACATTCTCATCGTTCCCGCCTGTTGTTCCTGGCGATGAAGTTTCGGCGAATCTTTCCTGACGTGAAATACGACGGATTGAATAACGCCGACTGGCCGGAAGCCAGGAGATGGGTGCCCGACGCGATGCGAACAACCCCTTGCCCACTGGATTCTTGCCGGACTCCGCGCCGCCAGCTGAACCTTCCCGTTTGAAGCCCCACGTCGGTAATTTGATATATTGTAATTTATATTTTTGACTATATATAATATATATGATTTACTTGTAAGACCATGACTGAACTTGGGCGTTTCAAAGCAGAATTCTTTAAGGCCCTGTCTCACCCGCTTCGGATTGCCGTGCTGGATGCTCTTCGCGGTGGAGAGCAAGGTGTCAACGGGCTATGCAATCTGCTCAATGTGGAGCAGAGCGCCCTCTCCCAGCAGCTTTCAGTTTTGCGCAGCCGCAATATTGTGGTTGGGCGCAAAGAAGGTTTGAACGTCTACTATTCGGTACGAGACCCAACGGTTTTCCGCCTGCTCGATGCTGCCCGGGAGATCTTCAATAACCAACTCATCGGCGTACGCGACATGCTCGCTCAAATAGGAAGTCCGGCAGGGGGAGGCAATTGAGCATTGCCCAACGGCTGCGCATCAGCGGGGAAATGGCTGTGAACGATTCTTTCTCGCCGCCATGGCAATTGGCTGGACGTTCTTCAGGGAGTCCTCGTTGAGCGAGCTGTTCTTTCCTATCTTTATCTTCTGCTTGCCCTTTACGGCGGTTCTCTCTTGGCTGGCCGGCCGCGAGGGCCGGCTTCGAAGGGCAGTTGCATGGTTCTTCGCTATTTCGCTAATCCTCGGTCTGGTAATGGCAGGAAGCTCATTCCTGAGTGGCAGTGCAATCAATCTCGATTACTCCAGCCATCTTCCTTTTGCATTTGCATTTGCGATCGACAGGTTGAGCGCTTTCTTCCTGATGCTGATCTGCGGGATCAGCGTTTTCGTGGCCTTGTCTTCGGCGAGCTACGCTGAGCACTACAGCGCCGCCACCTGGAAATGGTACTGGTCCCTGTTGCCCCTTTTCGTCTTATCGATGGTGCTGGTGGTGGCCGCGTCGACAGTTTTTGCCTTCATGTTGGGCTGGGAACTCATGACGCTGCTCTCCGCTGGTCTCATTCTCATCGAAGGGGACTCTGAGGAACGGCGACGCACTCTGTTCATCTATCTCGCCATGATGCACGTGGGTGCTGCGGCTGTGTTCGCGTCGTTCCTGTTGTTTGTTCCGCACGCGCCGACACTGACTTTCGCCGCCATGCGCGCCATCGGCGCCAGCCTTTCCCCATACCTCCGCATTGCGATCTTTCTTCTCTCATTTGTGGGATTCGGAATGAAGGCGGGTGTTGTCCCGCTGCACTTCTGGCTGCCTAAGGCTCATGCAATCGCTCCCAGTCCCGTCTCAGCGTTGATGTCCGCCGTCATGCTGAAGACAGCTATTTATGGGTTCATCCGGTTGGTCTTCGATATTTTGGGCGCCCCGCAGGCCTGGTGGGGATACCTGGTTCTTGCGGCCGGCATCATCAGCGCGATCCTGGGTATTCTGTATGCGTTGTCGGAACACACGCTCAAACGCCTGCTCGCTTATAGCAGCATTGAGAACATCGGCCTGATTTATGTTGCGATGGGATTGGCCCTGGTCTTCCAAGCCAGAGGTCTGCCAACCCTGGCTGCCCTGGCTCTGGTCGCAGCACTCCTTCACGCCGTGAATCATGCGCTCTTCAAGGGCATGTTGTTTCTCGGCTCGGGAGCGATTTATCAGAGTACCAAAACACTGAATATCGAGGAACTCGGTGGCCTTATGCCCCGCATGCCCACCATCGGTGTCAGCTTGCTAATCGGATGCGCAGCGATTGCCGGCTTGCCGCTACTGAATGGCTTCGTCAGCGAATGGTTGATATTCAAATCTCTGCTCAACGGTTCCGCTCTCGGATTGGTACCCGTATTCCCACTGCTGATCGGCGCGGTTGCTTTGGTCGGCACATTGGCATGCGCCTGTTTTGTGAAACTGTTCGGAATCACCTTTCTGGGCCGGCCAAGAAGTCCTGCAGCCGAGCAGGCAACTCCTGCTCCTGAGAACCAGGACTTGGCGCTGTTTTCCATGGCGGCTCTGTGCATTCTGCTGGGGGTCCATCCCGGTGTTGTGCTCCCTCGACTGTATGCGCTGGCGGAGGCGCTTCTTCCCAATGCGGCTCCACCACCCGAGTTAGCGGCGATTTCGCACACCCTGCCGATAGTTGCTGCAGCCGTGTGTCTGGCATTCCTGCTGGCATTGGCGCTACGCCGGCGGACCAGCCGGCAAGTTGATACCTGGGCGTGTGGCTTGCCGCGACTCACCGAACGCATGCAATACACCGCTACCTCTTTTTCAAAGCCTCTGAGATCCGTTTTCAGAGCGGTCTATAAACCTACACGCACCGTAGAAATCGAACCGGCCAACGGCGCCTACTTTCCGGTCAGCATCAGCTACCAGTCGGTTCGCACCACTTCGTTCGAGAAAACACTCTATCGTCCGACGGTGGATTTCATCGTGGCTGCGGCCCGGCAGTTGCGCCGTTTGCACACCGGCAATATTCAGGCCTACCTGCTTTACATCTTTCTCATGATCGTTGCTCTCCTGGTGGTGCTGAGGTTCGCATGACCAACTTCATCGTCAACGCGGTTCAGTTGCTCATTCTGCTGCTGGCAGCGCCCCTGTTGCGCGGCGTGATCGGCAAGCTGAAGGCAATCATCCAAAAACGCCAGGGCGCAAGTGTTTGGCGGCCGTACGCTGATCTTTGGAAGTTGCTGCACAAAGAAGAACTGACCCCGAAGACCGCTACCTTCGTATTTCAGGCCGCGCCGATGATCGGGTTTGCGGTTACGGTGGTAGCGGCCGCATTTCTTCCACTCCTTCATCCCGGCGCTCTCCTGGGGCTCGACGGAGACATTTTTCTATTCGTTTACCTGCTGGCCATGAGCCGTTTCGTGATATCGCTGGGGGCTCTCGATGGTGGCAGCGCATTTGGCGGGATGGGATCGAGCCGTGAAGCGCTGATAGCCGCTTTGGCCGAAGCGCCTCTGCTTCTGGTACTCACGGCGCTGGCAATTCTGGCGAAGACCGGCAGTCTCAGCGAGATCGCCCGATGGACCATCGCCCAGAATTTCTTCGACGTTTCGACAGTACACATTCTTGCTTTCGCCGCCATGGCGATCGTTGCTGTCGCAGAGACGGGCCGCATCCCTGTCGATAACCCGACGACTCACCTGGAACTGACAATGATTCATGAGGCCATGGTGCTGGAGTACTCGGGGCCGAGCCTGGCTTTGATCGAGTGGTCGCAGGCAATCAAATTGCATCTGATGGCCGCGCTCATGATCGGCCTTTTCTCCCCCTGGGGCATGGCAACCGGCGGTAGCCTGCTGGGCCTTGCAGCAGCTTTCGGGTTCTTTGCCTTGAAAGTTCTGTGCCTGGCGTTGGCACTTTCCGTTATCGAAAGCAGCGTTGCCAAGCTGCGCATGTATGCGGTGCCTGACTTTCTTCGCGTGGCTTCGGCACTGGGTATTCTGGCCGTAATCTTTACCGCGATTACAAGGAGGTAATCGGATGGGAATCCTGCATCTGGCGGCGGCGAAGGTCTTGAGTTCCTCAGCGGTGCTGCTGTTCGCCACAGTTCTGCTGATGGCAACCGCCAAGAGAATCTCTACCTGCGTTTACCTGTTCGCCTGCCAGTCTGCAATCTTGACCGCCGAGGTCATAGCCGCCGGGTATCTGCAACACATTCCCGAAGCCTATGTAATCGCGGGAGTGGTCTTGCTGGCCAAAGTTTTTGGCATCCCCTTCGCTCTTCTCTGGTTGATGAAGAGGTTGCGCACACCCCATGACGTTGGCGCCTCACTGAGCCCCGGGTACTCCGTGTTTGTAATGTCGGGGCTGATTGTCGTCTCCTTTGCCGCGGTGCGCCTCTATCTGCAGGAGCTTCACGCGACCGAAATCATCCTGGCGGCCGCGGTGGCGCTCATTCTCAGCGGCTCGTTTCTGATGGTAACCCGCTCCAAGGCGTTGATGCTGATGGTCGGATTGCTGGTCCTGGAGAACGGAATTTTCCTTGCGGCTCTGGTTACCACCTTTGGCATGCCTTTAATCATTGAGATCGGGATCGTTTTTGATCTGCTGATCGGACTTTTGCTGATGGGAATCTTCGTGTTTCGCATACGCGACACTTTTGAACATCTGGACGTTTCCCGGTTACGGGGACTGAGGGGCTGAATCATGCTGCTTGCGTCAATCCTGCTCATTCCCCTGCTTGCGTCGGTGCTGGTTTTATTCTTCGCTTCCCGGCGCGCGGCGACCTTGCTCGCTCTCGCTGCCGGCATTCTAGAAATCATCGCACTGGCCCTGACTGCCTGGCGCGTGGCCAAAGACGGTTCTCTTCATTTGGGCAGGTATCTTCGCGCAGACGCCCTGACGACTTTCTTTCTTCTCAATGCCGGTCTGGTGTTCTTTCTGGTCCTGCTTTACTCGACGAGCTACATTCGCCACATTCCGCTAGGACGTTTTTCCTCGCCGCGCTGGTTCTATTCATTTTTGTTCTTGTTCCTATTCAGCATTGTCGCCGTCTACCTCGCCAACAATCTCGGCTTTCTCTGGATCATGATGGAAGCAACTACATTGGCATCGGCTCTCCTGGTGGGGTTCTACAACACAGAAGGAGCTGTGGAGGCGGGCTGGAAGTATCTGATCGTGTGCACCGTAGGCCTTGCCTTTGCTCTGTTTGGCACCATCGTCATTTATGTTGCGGCAGTGCACGCGGGTCTGAAACCGGAAGAAGCTCTACAGTGGCCGGTGCTGGCGCAGGCCGGTGCACTATTGGCTGGCGGCTCGCACACACTTCTGAAGTTGGGATTCATCTTTCTGGTCGTGGGCTACGGAACCAAGATCGGCCTGGTGCCGATGCATAGTTGGTTGCCGGACGCCCATGCCGAGGCGCCCTCACCGGTAAGCGCCATGCTCTCCGCGGCTCTCTTGAATTGCGCGGTCTATGCGTTGGTCCGCTACGATGCCATCATCGTGCACGCCATCGGTCCTGTCTTCAGTCACCGCATTCTGATCTTCTTTGGCCTGGCGTCCGTTCTGGTGGCCGGCCTGTTGATGATCGTGCAACAGGACATGAAACGACTTCTGGCTTACAGCAGTGTGGAGCACATGGGGATCATCGCCACCGGTTTGGGAATCGGAGGCTTCTTCGGGCTCTATGGCGCTCTGCTTCACACCTTCACTCATTCGATGGCCAAGTCACTCTTGTTCTTCAGCGCCGGCCGCGTGCGGGAAACGGTAGGCACTTCGAGAATGGTCACCATCAAAGGACTTGCCCGGCGGCTACCCTGGACCAGCGCTGCGCTCGTGACCGGGTTGGTGGCGATCGTCGGTCTACCACCCTTCGGCCTATTCGTCAGTGAGTTCTCGATATTGCGGGAAACGTTCGGCCAGATGCATTGGTTTACCGGCATCGTTCTCCTGGTGATGTTGGTCGTGGTGTTCGCGGCCATGGTGTTTCACGCGCTCAGGGTCTTACCTGGAACTCCGGAGCAACTGGTTACAGAAGCTGGCCGGAAAGATGGCCGCGGACCCGAGTTCCTAGCCATGGGGATCTGTGCGGTGGTTCTTCTGGCCTTTGGAGTCACGGTTCCGCTAGCTTTCAGCCTGTGGCTCAAGGCGGCGATGGCGGTGCTCCAATGAACACTGGGATTAAATCAGATCGAGCGGACGCGGCCAGCATGGCCGGCGCGACTCTGCGATTGTCAGACCGGGACGAAGAAGTAACCGGCCGCCTAGTGTCGATCTTCGCCAATCGCATCGGCGGCAGATTGGTCTTGCACTACCTGGTGGATTTGCCGGGGCCGGGCTATCAGGATTTTGAATACGTCGTCTCCGGTCCCGTTCGTTCCATGACGCCGCTCACCCCCGCAGCGTCCTGGCACGAGCGGGAAGTGCATGAGCAATACGGGGTGGAGTTCACCGGCCATCCTGCTCTTGATCCCCTGCTTCGGCACAGCTCGCCTGAAAACGGCGATCTACGCTCGGACAGGGCGACCGGACACGTCGGCGTTTCTCATTTTCTCCGGGTCCAAGGCGAAGGGGTATGTGAAGTCCCGGTGGGGCCAGTGCATGCGGGCATTATTGAGCCGGGTCATTTCCGTTTTAGTGTAGTCGGGGACACGGTTCTCCACCTTCAGTTGCAGCTCTTCTACACCCACAAAGGAACTGAAAAGGTCTTCGAGACCCTGCCTGCGAACCAGGCTGTTTCGCTCGCCGAATCGGTCTCTGGAGATAACTGCCTCGCCCATGCGGTTGCCTATTGCCAGGCGCTCGAAGAAATCCAACGCCTGGAAATTCCGCCGAAGGCCGCTGCTATCCGGCTGATCGGGCTGGAGATCGAGAGACTTGTTTGCCATATCGGCGACTTCGGGGCGCTCTGCGGCGACGTTGGCTTCAGTGTCCCAGCGGCGTATTGCGCGCGTCTCAAGGAAGACCTGCTGCAGGCTTCAGTCAAAGCCATGGGCACACGATGCTGGCGTGGCATTGCCGTTGCTGGCGGTGTGCGACAGGAGATCACAGTGGCCGGCGCGCAGGAACTCAGGCAGCGGATCCGAACCGCAGCAGAAGACTTTTTCGGCATCGCCGATCAGGCCTTGAACACGCCCTCCCTGGAGGACCGTTTCGAAGGAGCAGGTATTCTTGCGCAGAAGGCTGCGACGGATCTGGGAGTGGTCGGCCCCGTCGCCAGAGCCTGCGGAATAGCGCTCGACGTCAGACGAGATCATCCTTACGGAGCTTACAAGCAGTCAAACTTTGACGTCCCAACCTGGCATTATGGCGATGTCATGTCGCGGGCACGCATTCGGGTGATGGAAGCGAACTCATCGCTGCAAATGATTCTGGATCATCTTGCATCCCTGCCGGAAGGCTCAAGCCGGACGCCGATATCGTCCCACGCGAGCGGGAGTGCCTTCTCGACTGTCGAATCACCTCGTGGCGAGCTCCTCTACTGGCTGCAGCTCGAAGACGGCAGAATCCAGCGCTGCCATGTCAGGTCGCCGTCGTTCCGGAACTGGCCCGCGCTGCCGTTCGCAGTGGCTGGAAACATCATCGCCGACTTTCCACTGATCAACAAGAGCTTCAATCTTTCTTACTCAGGATGTGATCGATGATTACCGATGTCGTGTTGCGCAGCCTGAAGAGCCGTTCACAATTGATCCCGGTGGATAAGCTTCTCAACGACTGCGCCGCCAGCCGCATGCCGGAAGTGATCGCGCAGGCGTTGACGGAGCCGATCGCGACCAGGATTGCCGATGTCTGTCCGACCGGGGCCATCACAACGGAATCGCGCGTCGGAGAGGCAATGACACTGCGTCTGGACTACGGAAAATGCATCGGCTGCGGCAGATGTATGGATGCCGGCGATGGAGCCGTACGCCTGGCCGGCAGCTTCTCTCGCTGCGGAGTTTCCCGGAAAGAGCTCATTCGCACCTGGAAAATCAATTCTGAAGCCGAAGAATCGAACGCAGCATTCCCGGCAGTCGCGCGTGAGGCAATCTATGGCCTGATCGGACGAGCTTTGAATATCCGCCAGCTTGATCCCGGCTCCTGCAACGGATGTGAGGCGGAGATTACGGCATTGACCAATCCTTATTACGACCTGGAGCGTTGGGGAATCCATTTTGTGGCGTCGCCAAAACACGCCGACATGCTTCTCGTCACCGGACCGATCACCAGTAACATGGCCGCTGCCGCACGGAAGACATATGAGGCGGTACCGTGGCCAAAGCTCGTAGTTGCCGTGGGAGCGTGCGGCTGCAGCGCCGGGATCTTTGATCCCTGCAATCGCGCCAGCAGACCAACAGAAACCGCAACCATCCCTCGAAATGAAGTGATCATCGGCCCAGTAGATTCTGTTCTTCCCGTCGACGGCTACATACCCGGGTGTCCGCCTACGCCGCCGATGCTGATATCGGGAATCCTTGCGGTTTTAAGGCGCCGCACGCTCGAGAGATGAAAACCAATTTCAATCGCTATCGCCTCGTCGTTCAGCATATGCGTAACGATGCGACAACAGTATCTAGGTAACGCCTTGATCTACGGTGGTCCGGAAACGTTCGCGCCTGTGAACTTCAGCTCAAAGGAGCTCTTGTTAGCGGCTCTACACGGCGTGGCGCTCATCGGAGGGAAAAGCTGCGACAACTCCCAGACGAGATCCTTTGCCGTCGCTTCTACAACATCAGCATCCTCGACGTCCGCGGCAATCACGGCGTCAATCCATTCCTTCTTGCAGACGTAGAGGACCTCTGAAACGCTGAGGCACTCCCATGCTCAGTGACCGGCGTCCAGGAGATCGTCCGCAAGTTTGGACGGCGCTTGACTTGTAAGGTATACGATCTGAGCCATGCGGAAAAAGATAGCGGGAGAGGAGTGCCTAGGCAATCGGTTTCAAGGACGGGAGCGGCTCTGTCACGTCCGAGAGTGCAGGGGCGGAGGTCACCAATCACTGCCCGGCCTAGTTGATCCGGATGCACCGTGTTCTATGGCCGACATACTGGGACGGCGGACAGACTGCAAGGCAAAGCCGTCCGCCAAATTACGCGGACGGCTTTATCGTTGCACGCTTCCTTGCTCTGAACGGCATGCTTAAATCGAGCATCTTACTCAAATTCGCTCCAAACATGACTTGAGTCGCCGAGCGAATCTCAGCTCGTGGATCCGTTCATGTCGTCTTTCGCCTGATGCTCAGCTTTCTTCTTTTCGGCATTGGCATCCACGTCAGGCTTCAAATCATGAAT